>Ga0208816_100016_pt1 | contig 134311 bp, 115 predicted proteins | sample Virmet3734_803_FD_185737 | JGI IMG/M metagenome (GOLD analysis project Ga0208816, IMG submission 185737) | Marine viral communities from the Southern Atlantic ocean transect to study dissolved organic matter and carbon cycling - metaG 3734_803... | ecosystem: Environmental > Aquatic > Marine >...
ACTTAAACCATGCTCAGTTCATCATCTGAATTAACAAAAACTTTGTTGACTCGTTCAGAACTGATTATCTGTAAAGACATCGTCCCGAACAGGTCCCACACGTTTGCTTGCCTGATTGTTAAAGAGCGTCTCGTCCGTGGCGTGTTGCGTTGTTGCCCCGTCGAGGAGTGCGCATTCTAGGGATTTCGCTGGGGGAGTCAAACCCTTTTTTGCACTTTTTCCAAAAAACCGTTCGACCGCTCATTTTCTGCTCAATCCGACGGAAAAACCATCGATTTGGGCCTATTTGAGGATCACCCGGGCGATCTTCTTCTTGCCGGCCTGCAGTACAAGGCTTTCGCCGCGAGCGAAACTGCGCTCCTCGGTGAGCTGAGCGCCATCGAGGTAAACCGCACCCCGGCCGAAAACATCCTTAGCGGCCTTCCCGTTCTGCACCAGGCCCGCCTCACGAAGCAGCGGCAGAATATGGATGCTGTCCTGCTCGCCCAATACCACTTCGACTTCCGGCAGATTGTCCGGAATCTCGCCCAGGGCAATCTGATTGCCCGCGGATTTGGGCGCGGCGGCCGCAGCCTGGGCACCATGGAAACGCTCCACCATCTCCAGGGCGAACGCCTTTTTGGCCTCCTGCGGGGAGCCCAGCGACTCCGCCTCCGCCTTCAGTGCCTCGATTCGCTCGTTGGAGCAGGCACTGAGCAGTTCATAATAACGCCAGGTGAGGCTGTCGGGAAGAGAGAGCAGCTTGCGGTACATCTCCCCGGGCGCATCGCTGACCCCCACGTAGTTCCCCAGGGACTTGGACATCTTCTGTACCCCGTCCAGCCCTTCCAGGATCGGCATGGTCAGACAGATCTGCGGGGGCTGGCCATAGGCCTTCTGCAAGGTACGCCCCATCAGCAGATTGAACTTCTGGTCAGTCCCCCCCAGCTCCACATCGGCCTCCAGGGCCACAGAGTCATACCCCTGTACCAGCGGGTAGAGGAATTCATGGATGGCAATGGACTGATTGCCCTTGTAGCGCTTGTCAAAGTCATCCCGCTCCAGCATCCGCGCCACGGTGTACTGCCCGGCCAGCTTGATCATGCCGGCAGCACCCACCTCATTCATCCATTCGGAATTGAACACCACCCGGGTTTTCGCCGGATCAAGAACCTTGAACACCTGCTCTTTATAGGTCTCCGCATTGCGCAGCACATCCTCGCGGGTCAGCGGAGGGCGGGTGGCGCTTTTTCCGGTGGGGTCGCCGATCATGCCGGTGAAATCCCCGATCAGGAAAATCACCTCATGCCCCAGCTCCTGGAACTGGCGCATCTTGTTGATCAGCACGGTGTGCCCCAGATGCAGATCCGGCGCCGTGGGATCAAAGCCCGCCTTGATCCTCAGGGGCCGGCCGGAGGCCAGCTTTTCCCGCAATTCGTCTTCCTGGATGATTTCATCCGCACCGCGGGAAATGAGCGCCAGTTGTTCGTCCACCGTGGCCATGCCTACCTCTATACTGTCCGGGTACTGTTTGCGCAGAAAAGAACCCCTGCGAGAAAGCCGGCTATTGTAGCACTTGAACGCGGCCAGAGAAGGCAGGTATCTTTGCAGGTCAGTTTTTCGCCGTGCCCTCCCCCCTGGGTACGTCCGAGTTTTTATCCAACCAGGTCCCCCACATTCTCCATGAAAGAACTCCTATCTTATGCTGGCAGACTGGTGCGCCAGTTCCCTCGCACCCATTTACTGCTGAGCATGGCCTTGCTGGGCGGCGTCATCCTTATCGCCCTTCGTCCGGACAGTGCTCCGGAGGAGCCCCGCCAACAGGCCAAGACAATCACCCTGCCAGCCAAACCAGCCCGCAAACCCGACCCCCAGCCACCAGCCCCTGACACTCCCCAGTGGCAGACGCTAACCGTGCAAGCCGGTGACAGCCTGTCATCGCTGCTGCAGCCGCTGGGAGTCGGTGCCGGCCAGGTCTTTGCCCTGATCAACAGTGACGACAAACTGAAACGGCTGACCAAGATCCGACCCGGGGAAACGCTGAAAGTAACCGTGGAGGACGACAGGCTGACCCGGGTGCAGTACCACCCCTCCAAAGTGGAAACCCTTACCGCCCGCCTCAGAGGCGGCGGCTGGGAAACCCGCCTGAGCCAGCGTGAGTACCAGAAACAAACGCGCTTTGCCGAGGCCGAGATCACCGACTCCCTGTTCCTGGCGGGTGCCGCAGCGGGCATCAGCGACAAACTCACCATGCAACTGGCCAACCTGTTTGCCTGGGACGTGGATTTCGTGCTCGACATTCGTCGTGGCGACCGCTTCCGGATCATCTATGAAGAGCTGTATCTGGACGGTGAGAAAGTCGGCGAGGGCGACATCCTGATGGCCGAATTCTGGAATCAGGACCGGCATCTTACTGCCTTCCGCTACGAAACCCGTTCCGGCGACGTGGAATACCTGGATATCAAGGGGGACTCCATGCGCAAGGAGTTCATCCGCACGCCGGTGGCCTTTTCCCGCATCAGTTCCCGCTTCAACCTGAGCCGCAAGCATCCTGTGCTCAACCGGATCCGCGCCCACAAGGGCATCGACTATGCCGCCCCCTCCGGCACTCCGATCAAGGCCGCCGGGGATGGCAAGGTCATCTTTGCCGGGGTCAAAGGCGGCTATGGCAACGTGATCATTCTCAAACACGGGCAGATCTACACCACGCTCTACGCACACATGCGCGGCTTTGCCAAAGGCATCCGGGTGGGGAAACGGGTCAAGCAGGGCCAAACCATTGGCTATGTGGGAGCATCCGGGCTCGCCACCGGCCCTCACCTGCACTATGAATTCCGCATCAACGGCGTGCACCGCAACCCGCTCACCGTTCCGCTGCCCAAGGCGCGGGGCATCAATGACAATGAACGCTCGGAGTTCCTGATTGCCGCTAATCGCCTGAAGGCACAGATGACCCTGTTCTCGGAAGCATCAACCCTGGCCAGCAGCGATGTCTTCTGATTCCCGCGGGAATTACCTGATCGGTCTGATGACCGGCACCAGCGTGGACGGCATCGACGCGGTGCTGGTGCAGATTGGCAGCGGCGAATTTTCCCTGCAATCCACGCTCAACCTGCCCTTGCCCACGGACCTGCAGCAGGCAGTGCTGGACCTCTGCCAGCCCGGCGACAATGAGATTGATCGTGCCGGCGCTGTCAGTCGCCAACTCTCTTTATGCTATGCACAGGCCTGCCGGACCTTGCTGGAACAGACCGGCCTGAAGCCAGAGCAGATTCGTGCCATTGGCTGTCACGGCCAGACCGTACGCCACCGGCCGGGCGATGGCGGCTTCAGCCTGCAACTGGGCTGCCCGGATACCCTGGCGGTGGAAACCGGCATCCCCGTGGTCAGCAACTTCCGCAACAAGGACATGGCCCTGGGCGGCCAGGGCGCTCCTCTGGTGCCCCCTTTCCACCGGCAACTGTTTGCCCGCACTGGCCAGCGGCGCGCCATTGCCAACATTGGCGGCATGGCCAACGTGACGCTGCTGGACGGTGACACCTTGCTGGGCGGCTTTGATACCGGCCCGGGCAATGTGCTGATGGACCTGTGGATCCGCCAGCACCACCAGCAGCCGTTCGACCGCAACGGGGACTGGGCCGCTGGCGGCCAGCCAGACCCGACGCTGCTGGAACAACTGCTGGATGATCCCTACTTCCGGCTGCCACCCCCCAAGAGCACCGGCCGCGAACACTTCCATGGCGAATGGTTGGCACGACAGCTGCCGGATCACTACGACGCCCAACAGGTCCAGGCCACCCTGGCCGACCTGACCGCCCGCAGCATCAGCGATGCCCTGGCGGATTTCGCCCCGCAACAACTGCTGGTCTGCGGTGGCGGCGCCCATAACCGCCACCTACTGGCGCGACTTGGACATTACCTGGGCATCCCGGTGGCCAGCACGGACAGCGAGGGCCTGCACCCGGATTGGGTGGAAGCCGCCGCCTTTGCCTGGCTGGCATGGGCCCGACTGGAAGGACAGTACGGCAATGCGCCGGTGGTCACCGGGGCCTCGAGGGAAGCCATTCTGGGCCAGGTCACCTTGCCCTGAAACGCGAAGAATCCACCCCCATTACCTCGCTATACCCCATAGGAGCGGAGCTCTCTGTGCCCCGCGGGTATGAGCCGCGAATTTTCGTGCGATAAAGGCCGGATAGTTCGCGGCTCAGGCGCCGCTCTTTTTTCGGGAGAAGCCAGAAGAGTGTGCGGCCGTAGGACCAGGGCGGGGAGAGGATCGTCGAGAGGAAGGGCTAAACCAGCCAGAGACCCAGCATGGCACAGCTGACACCCAGGGTAGCGCCGGCGAGGATGTCACTGGGGTAATGGACACCCAGCAGCACCCGGGACAGCCCGACCATCACCGCCAGGCCCAGAGCCAGCAGCATCACTGGCGGGTAGAACACGCAGAGTAACGAGGCCATCACGAAGGCGGCAGCGGTGTGTCCGGAAGGAAAACTGAAACGGTCCGCGGGCTGGATGAAGGCAGACAGACTTTCCAGTGCGTCCGCCGGTCGTGGCCGCTTGATAAGATGCTTGAGCAACACAAACAGTGGCACTTCCAGGGCATACGCTGCCATGGCGGTCAGGGCAAACTCACTGCCGCCCTGGCGATCCATCCACCAGATCAGCAGCGTCAGGGCCACATAGAAGGGGCCATCACCCAGCCGCGATACCATACGGGCCATCCGGGCCCGGCGGGCAGCCTGGGGCTGCTGAAGCAACCAGCACATGGCCCGGGTGTCAGCAGCAGTCATTCGTTGAAATGTAGGTTTAGTCGTCATCATGCGGGTAGTTTCCCCCGCAAAAACGACGAAAAGTTGATCAAACAGTGAAGGTTTTGTGACAGCAGGACAGGAGCGAGTGACGAGAAGCGAGTTTCGAACCCCAACCCCATCTCTTTGCCTTTCGCTACTCGTAGCTCGTTACTCGCTTCTTTTGGGCAAAGAGGGATTACGACAGAGGCAGCCAGGTATTCCTAGACGGAGAACGAGGAACCGCAGCCACAGGTAGTAGCCGCGTTGGGGTTGCTGACCACAAAGCGCGAGCCCATCAATCCCTTCTCGTAGTCCACCTGGGAGCCATCCAGGTATTGAATGCTCATGGCATCCACCAGCAGGGTGACGCCATCCTTTTCAACGATGGTGTCGTCATCGTTGACGGCCTCATCGAAGGTGAAGCCATAGGAAAACCCGGCACAGCCACCCCCCGTGATATACACGCGCAGTTTCAGTTGCGGATTGCCTTCGTCGTCACGCAGTTCCTTGACCTTGGCGGCGGCGGCATCGGTGAATGAGATCGGGGCGTTTTCGGTCATACTCTCGCTTGCAACGGGTGACGGATTGGCCCGTGGCCAGAAAGGCCAACGGGCTGATTATGTTCCAGTACCCGACTAAAACAGTCAAGAATTATTCGGCCACGGCTTCCTTGCCAGAAGCCTTGCCGGCGTTCTTGCCGGTGGCATCCGGTGCCGGCAGGTTGCGGCGCTCGTCATCCAGGCGGACCAGCTTGCCATTGACCCGCGCGCCCATGACCATCTCGATCATCAGGTAATAGACATTGCCTTCCACCGAGGCCTTTTCCGCCAACTCCAGATTCTCAGTGGCGTGCACATCCCCTTCCACACGACCATTGATGATCACCTGGGGGACCTGAATCTCCCCCTTCACCACACCGCTTTCGCCGATGATCAGACGGCCACCATCCTTGCCCACATTGATATTGCCTTCCACGGTGCCCTGAACATGCAACCCGCCGGTGAATTCAATATCGCCACGGACCGTGGCACTGGGTGCAATCAGGGTATGGTTACGGTAATCCTGGGACGAACCGGATGAACTGCCGGTTGCAGATTTCTTGTCTCGGCCAAGCACGGGTCTCTCCTACTGCCATTTTACGGTTTTTTGTGTCTGGTAACGGTTTCTGCCGCCGCTCTCAGCTTCTACATCTATGGCTTCCAGCTCCACGCCTTCCGGTACCTCAAAGCGGCCATTCAGCTCCTGGAAGTAACGAAACCGGAAGCGCGTCTCACTGCTATCGTCCAACCAGTCGGTACCCGTCAGGGAAAAGGGCTCACCGTCGCGGGTACCGCGCAGAGTCAGATTGATATCACCGGACAGATAATTACGGTTATCGCCCGCTTGTACCAGAACCAATCTGTAACGGAAGACACCATTGTCATCATCGGGCTGCAACACCATTTTTTCAATTTGCAGCCCTTCGCTGGCGCCTGGCGCCATCACACTCTTGTAAAACACTACCGCCTCTTCCAGCTCGGCGGCCTGATCGCGCAGGGATTTGATCTCCTGACGCAGGGTTTCCCGGGCCTCCCGGGTCACCTCGGTATCGGTTCGGTACAGGGCAAGCTCATTGCGCGCCGCTTCCAGCTCCCGTCGGGCTGTCTTCAGATCGCTGCGCAGGCGCTGGTTCGCTGCAGAGGTGTCCAGGGCACCACTGTTACCCGTCCACAGGCCCCCGACAAACAACATCACCGCCAGGATCAGCAAGGTCACTGCCCACAGGCGGCGGCGTTTTTTCTGCCGGGACGGGCTCACCGGCATCAGCATCACATCATCAATGCCCGCCCGGCTTTTCGGTTTGCGCGCCATATCAGGGCATCAACGGAACGACTGCCAGTCCCGCCCCTTCATCCAACCCGAACATGATATTCATGGCCTGCACCGCCTGGCCGGAGGCCCCCTTCACCAGATTGTCGATCACCGACAGCACCACAATCACGTTCTCGCCCCGTGGCTGGTGCAGGGCAATCCGGCAGGTGTTTGCGCCTTTCACGAAGCGCGTCTCCGGGTGGCTGCCAAGGGGCATCACGTCCACGAAGGGCTCGTTGGCATAACGGGCTTCATAGGCTGCCTGGATCTCCTCCAGGGAGGGCGATTGCGCGGTCAGTTGGCCATAAAGGGTCGCGTGGATACCGCGAATCATGGGAATCAGGTGCGGCACAAAGGTGGCCTTTACCGGCCCACCGGCGATATCGCCCAGGCCCTGCTCGATTTCCGGCAGGTGGCGATGACCGCTGGCCCCATAGGCCTTGTAGCTTTCGCCGGCCTCCGCCAGCAGCATGGGCACCTTGGCCCCCTTGCCGGCACCGCTGGCACCGCTGGCCGCGTTGGCAATCAGCTGGTCCGGATTGATCCAGCCGTTTTCCAGCAATGGCAGATACCCCAATTGGATGGCCGTGGGGTAACACCCGGCACAGGCCACCAGCCGCGCATCACGGAGCTTTTCCCGGTTCACTTCCGGCAACCCGTAGACGGCGTCCGCCAGCAACTCCGGGCAGGCATGGGGCTCACCGTACCAGTCGCTCCACAATTCATGGTCACGGAGCCGGAAATCCGCAGACAGATCCACCACCCTGACCCCGGCATCCATCAATTCCGGCATCATGCGCATGGCCACATTGTGAGGGGTAGCAAAAAACACCACATCACAGGCCGCCAGCCGTTTCACGTCCGGCTCGCTGAACACCAGATCGGTACGCCCGCGCAGGGAAGGAAACAGGTCTGCCACAGCGATACCCGCCTCGCCCCGGGAGGTAATCACATCCAGAGCCACATGGGGGTGGTTGACCAGCAAGCGCAACAACTCCACCCCGGTGTATCCGGTGCCACCAACTACGCCAACCTTGAGGGGCTCTGCCATATCTTTCTCCACCCTGCTGACCAGGGAACTGCTGCATTTAACAAATGACCCCGCATGATAGGGGCGCCACCCGGGACCGGCAACTTATCCGGGTAAGTGCCGCTCGGATTCCTTCCCCGCGGCCCGTTCTGTCCCCCCGTCGTCACCTTTTTCCCGGGGTTTCTCCAGCGCCATACCGCGCCCATCCGACAGCCGCTCGGCCAGGGAGTCGTAAAGCGGCCGGGCCCAGACAACCTTGGCCACCGCCGTGGCCAGAAACGCCCCGGCCATCAGCGGCAGCAGGATGTCGTGCCGGTTCCCGGTCAACTCCATGACAATCACAAAAGAAGTAATGGGGCGCTGAATCACACCTGCAAGAAAAGCCGCCATGGCCACCAGGGTAATTCCGACCAGCGAGGACGCCGGAAAAAAGCTGCCGATCACATTACCGAACCCGGCCCCGGCCGCCAGACTTGGGGAGAACAACCCGCCGGGGATACCGGTGAAGTACGACACCAGGGTGGCGGACATCTTGGCCAGGGCAAAGCTCCAGTTGCCCGGGTGCTCCCCGTCCAGCAGGGTACTGGCCTGCTCGTAGCCACTGCCATAGGTAGCGCCACCGGTCAGCAGCCCCAGCAACACCAGTACCAGCGCGCACATCAACACTACCCGGTAGGGGTGCGCCCTGGCATGGGGAGAAAGAAACTGACTGCCCTTGATCAGCAACCGGCTGAACAGGCCGCCGAACAGACCACATACCAGTCCGGTGACACCAATCGCCGCCCAGTCCCGGGTAATATCCAGGGCGCCCTGGGGGTGTCCGAAAAAGCTGTAGTGGCCCATGATCATCAGCACCACCACACCGGACAGGATTATCGCCAGGATCAGGGTACCGCTGGTGCGCTGCTCGAAGGAGCCGGACAATTCTTCAATGGCAAACACGATCCCCGCCAGCGGGGCGTTGAACGCCGCCGATACCCCGGCGGCACCACCGGCCACAATCAGGGAATTATCCACATATTTCTGATTCAGGCGCCCCAGCCTGCCCACTGAATACATCATTGCCGCGCCCATGTGCACACTCGGCCCTTCACGGCCGATACTGGCGCCGCACAGCAATCCCAGACAGGTCAAAATGAACTTGCCGAAGATAACTCGCAGGGAGAGGAAGGTGGGGCGCAGCCAGTGGTAACGCTGTTTGAGCACTACCAGCACCTGGGGGATGCCACTGCCCTGGGACTCGGTGCCCAGCTGTCGCATCAACCAGACGATCAGCAACATGCCCAGAGGCGTGATCAGCACGGGCAACAGTGGCGACTGCTCGTGGATCTGATTAAAGGTGTGCGACGCCAGTTCAGCTACCCAGGCAAACGCCACCACCAACAACCCCACCAGCACAGCGCCGATCCAGAACACCGCACGCAGCTTCCAGTCCTCCCAGGAGCCAAGCTGACGACGACTCACGCGGCGAGTGCGAAACAGGTAGTAACGCATCAGACGACGGTGGCGTGGCCGCTTATTCACGGGACTCCTTGGCAATCAGTGCTGGTTGACGAAACAATGGCAGGAAGTCGGTATAGTCTACGCTCTGACTCCCGATCCCTCCACTCACACCACCCCGGAGACTTGCCACATCATGATGCAGTTCGCCCTGGACCACCTGCTCTGGATCAAAGCCTTTCACCTGATCGCCGTGATCTGCTGGTTCGCCGCCATTTTTTACCTGCCACGCCTGTTCGTCTATCACGCCATGGCGGAAGACACCGTCAGCCGGGAACGTTTCAAGGTGATGGAACGCAAACTGTACCGGGGCATCATGAACCCCAGCATGATCGTCACCGTGTTGCTGGGCCTGTGGATGCTGATGGCCAACTGGGAAGCCTATAAAGGCTTCGGCTGGATGCACGCCAAACTGACGCTGGTCTTCCTGCTGATCGGCTATCACCACGTCTGCCTGGCCTACCTGAAAAAATTCGCCGCCGACGCCAATACCAAAAGTGACAAGTTTTACCGGATCTTCAACGAGATCCCCGTGTTTCTGCTGGTGGCCATTGTTATATTGGCGGTAGTGCGACCATTCTGAAAAACGCTTAACGCCTGACGCCGGACGAAAAGGTCGCCCGCACGTCAGGCGTGCCGCGTCAGGCATTTTTTATGAAACCCAATATTCTCGTCATCGCTGGCCACGACCCTTCCGGGGGCGCCGGCATCCATGCGGACATCGAAGCCATTCGCGCCCTGGGTGGCTTTGCCTCCACCCTGATCACCGGGCTCACCGTGCAGAACAGCCAGAACGTGCGCGGTTTCCGCCTCACCGACGTGGATCTGCTGCGCCAACAGGCCGCTACCCTGTTGGAGGATTACTCCTTCCAGGCGGTAAAAATCGGCATGACCGGCTCCGTGGCCATCATCGACTTTATCGCCGAGCTGTTGCAGCAACTGCCCGGCGTACCCGTGATTCTCGACCCGGTGTTGGCCGCCGAAGCCGGCGGCAGCCTGGCCAGCGAATCCCTGGCGGAGGCCATGCTGGAAAAGCTGGCGCCTCTCTGCGACGTGATGACCCCCAACCTGCCCGAAGCCCAGGCTCTCACCGGGCGTCAGTCTGTCGCTGACTGCGGCGGCGAGCTGGTAAAACGCACCGGGCGCGCCACCCTGATCACCGGCACCCACGACGACACCGACCAGGTCACCAACCACCTGTTCAGCGCCGACGGCGAGCAGCAGTGGAACTGGGAGCGTCTCCCCCACAGCTATCACGGCTCCGGTTGCACCCTGGCGTCATCCATCGCCTGCCTGCGCGGCCATGGGGAATCCCTGGCCAATGCGGTGGCAGACGGCCAGGCCCATGTGGACCGTTTCCTGCGCAACGCCTTCCGCCCGGGCCATGGCCAGCACGTGCCAGACCGGCGATGAAGCACCCCGCAATCCACGGCCTGTACGCCATCACCGACCCGGCCCTGATCCCCGATCGGCAATTACTGCCCGCCGCAGAGGCTGCCCTGCGCGGTGGCGCCCGCCTGCTGCAATACCGGGACAAGACCGCCACCCCGGCACAACGCCGTCATCGTGCCAGCCAGCTTCAAACCCTCTGCCGGCAATATGGCGCCCTCTTTCTGGTCAACGACGACCCGGCCCTGGCCGCAGACATTGAGGCCGACGGTGTCCATATCGGCCAGAGTGACGGTGGCATTGCCCGCGCGCGACAACGACTCGGGCCCGGCAAAATCATCGGCGTTACCTGTCATGACGACCTGACTCTGGCCGAGCAGGCCGCTGAAGCCGGCGCCGACTACGTGGCCTTCGGCCGCTTCTTCCCCTCTCGCACCAAGCCACAGGCCCCGCCTGCGGATTCCGCTATCCTCCAGCAGGCTCGCAAGCAGCTGGCCATTCCACTGGTCGCCATCGGCGGCATTGATGCGGAGAACGGTGGCCGCCTCCTGGAGCAGGGTGCCGACGCCCTGGCAGTGATCCATGCCCAGTTTTCCAGCCCGGCACCGGAGCATGTTGAACAGGCTGCCCGTCGGCTGGCAGCCCTGTTTGTGACCGGCTGAGCAAAGACTTTCCCTGTACGCCCGTCCAGATCGCCAGGAATGGGATCCGCCGCACAACATACCCGCCCGCAGGGACGCAAAATCCCCCGCAACAACTACACCGAAATAGCCAGATAAAAAATACGAAAAACCCAGTAAGGGGGAGAATCACCCATGTCATCCCGTTTTCGCCGACCGCTGGCCCGGTGGCGCGGCCTGCTGCTGGCCGCACTGCTTATCCCCGCCAGCCAGGGAATCGCTGCATCCGCTCAAACCAGCACCGACGTGTTTATCGATGGCAGCCGTTACCGGGCCGTTCTGGCACCCAGCCCCGCCCGTATCGGTATGTCCGACGCGGATCGGCAACTCCTCAGGGGCGAACACTACAGCGGCACACTGGAACAGGTGCCGGACAGCTGGGTGCGCCTGTCACGGCTGGATGATCGCTGGTCCGGGGTAGTCTCGCTGCATGGCGAAATGCACATTATCGATAGCACCACCTTCAGCCAGGAGCACAACCTCCCCGTGGCCCGTTCCCTGCAAAGCCTGCAGGCGCCCGGCTCCTGCGGCGTAGGCAATGGCACCCACAGCTCCCTGGAACTGCCAACCCGGGAAGGCGCCAGCGCGCGTTCAAGCGAGTACCACATTGCCGCGGCCACCCTGGAAGAGATGTGCACCGATCAGGTTGACGGTGTCTGTCTGTTGCCCGAGAAATACCTGATCGTCGACCATCTGTTTCAACAGAAGCACCCGGATACCTATCAGGACAAGGTGGTGGAACTGCTCAACATCATCGACGGTTTCTACCGCAATGATCTGAACATGGTGTTCGACAACCTGCATGTGGAATTTCCCAGTGAGGAGCTGCTGCTGGAGTCCACCAGCGCCAATGAATTGCTGGTGGATCTGCGTGAGAAGTACCACGGCTTTTCCTTCGCCGACACCAGCACGGCGAGCCCGCTGATGGAACTGCTGTCCGGTCGTGAATTCGATGGTTCCACGGTCGGCCTTGCCTATGTGGGCACCCTCTGTAATACCAATGGCTACGCCACCGGCGTCACCCAGGAGTACGTCAACATTCCCCTGACGGCCATCGTCATGGCCCATGAGATCGGCCATAACTTCGGCGCCAACCACGACAATGTGGAAGCCGACCAGGTCGACAACCCGGAGCGTTACTGCGGCAACGGCCATATCATGTCCAGCTTTGCCGACCCCAGCGCCACCGGCTTTTCCCGTTGCTCGGTAACCCAGATGACGGCCAAGGTCGACAGCCTCAGCAACCACGATGCCTGCTTCAACTACCCGGTGGATGCAGGATTCAGCGCTGACAGCGCCAACCCGGAGCGCTTTGATAACAGCACCGGCACCACCCTGGCCTTTACCCTGGACTACCAGCAAGCCTCACGAGCGCCAGACCAAATCCAGCTGCAGGGGAATCTTAGCAATGCCCGGATCGAGCAACTGACCCTGCCGGATGGTGACTGCAGCATTGCCCCGGATCAGCGCAGCTATAGCTGCTCTCTGACACCGCCCTTCGCCCCTGCCAGCCTGACACTAGGCATCATAAGCACCACCCCGGCTGACGCACTCCTGACACAGACAGCCACGATCATTGGCAGCGAAGTGAAGGACATCCTTCCCGGTAACGACCAACTGAGCACCCCTCTGACCTATGACATTGTCTCCAGTCAGCCGAACGACCTGCAGGCCCAGATCCAGCAGGCGCCGCCACAGGTGACCCTGACCTGGACCGACCGGGCGTTTACCGAAACCGGGTACCGGGTCGAGCGCGCCAGCAACGACGGCAGCTGGACGCTGCTGGTCAGCCTGCCGGCCAATAGCGAGACCCATATCGACACCGGCATCGACACTGATCTCAACTATCAATACCGCGTCATTGCCGAAGGCAACGACATCACCGGCGACAGCTCAAACGTCGTCAGCATCAGGGTCGAGGGCACCCCGGCTGCCCCGGCCAACCTGACCACCGCCTTGGCGCAAGGCGGCATCCAGTTGAGCTGGAGCGACCAGGCCGACAATGAGCAGCGCTACGAAGTCCAGCGCCGCCGGGACAACAATGGCAGCTGGACAAGCTGGACCCCTCTTGTGGAAGACCTGGCCACGGACAGTGTGCAATATCTGGACAGCACCGCTGTGCTCGGCGAGCGCTACCAGTACCGCGTCATTGCCCATAACGCCACGCTGGCTTCAGTACCCTCCAATCTGGCCGAGATCCAGTTTGGCTCCCGGCCCGAAGCGCCCTCCAACCTGACCAGCCGCCTACTGGAAAACGCCCTCCGCCTGACCTGGCAGGACCAGGCCGACAACGAAACCGGCTTCCGGATTCTGCGCCAGCAATTCAACGGGCAGACCTGGAGTGAATGGCAGAGCCTCGTCGAGCTGGGCAGCAACCAGACCCGCCACGATGACAGCGCTGTCATCGCCGGCACGCTATATCGTTATCAGGTGCAGGCCTTCAATGCCGTGGGCTCCTCGCCGCTGAGTAACAGCGCCGAGCAGCTCTTCGAACGGGTACCGGCCGCCCCTGACAACCTGCAGGCACAGCGCCAGAACAGTGCCGTGGCATTGCAGTGGCAGGATAATGCCGACAATGAATTCGGCTTCCGCATCGAGCGCCAGCGCCAGGACGGCGACACCTGGCTGGCCTGGCAGGCCATCGCTGAGCTGAATGCCAACAGCACCCGCTATACCGATACCCGCGTCGCCGTGGGCAATCGTTATCGCTACCGGGTTTCCAGCCTGAACAGCGCCGGCCCCTCTACGCCTTCGGCAATGGCGACGATCACCCTGAACAACGAGATCACCCCAACCGGCGATGACAACACCTTCGATGACAGCACGCCGCCACAGGATTTCAATGATGATGGCGGCAGCGCAGGCTTCCTGACCGGCCTGCTGGCACTGCTGGTGCTGCGGCGTCGTAGAGGCGCTGCCCCATGCTGAGCCTGAAACCGCTGATGACGCTGCTGCTGGCAACCTTGCTGTGCGCCTGCCAGATGGGCAGCAAGGACAGCGCAAGCGATCCTTTGACCCAGGCCCGACAACGCTGGGTCGACCTGGGCCTGCAGCATTACCGCTACCAGGTCCGCCAACAGTGTTACTGCGGCCAACAGGCCCTGATCCCCGCCACTGTTCTGGTCAACGGCCAACAGGCCAGACTGGACAGCCCCGACCATGCCGCGCGGGCCCCTCTGGCCCGCACCGTGGAAGCCTGGTTTGACCTGATAGAGGAAAAACAGCGCAAGGGCTGGCACCAGGTGGACGTGGACTACCACCCGCAACAGGGTTACCCCCGCCATATCCGACTGGATTTCGATCCGCGCATGGCCGATGACGAGCAGCAGTACTGGATCGAGAACCTGGTGCCGGCAGCGGCCAGACCCTAAACCCGCCCCTTCTCTGGCCAAGCCGCCACTCACCCCTCATAATGCCGCCACTTTCCCGTGGCGGATCCGGGTAACCCATGTGGAAAGTTCGGTAATCGTTCGCTGCGCCAACATCCCCGGCTCGGAATGAAAACGCCTGAACCTGGCCCAGACCCTGTCATGGGCCCTTCATGCTCCAGCGACACCATCAACCGTAATTTCCAGTGTGCGCCCCGGTGCACACCGCCGCCCGCGCGGCCTGCGATGCCAGGCGTCGCCAACAGCCAAAGCAAGAGGACACACCATGAGCCGCAAGCACTCTGAACAGCTTTTCCGTCAGGCACAGAAACATATTCCCGGCGGTGTTAACTCCCCGGTGCGCGCCTTCAAGGGCGTTGGCGGCACCCCGGTGTTTTTCCATTCCGCCAGCGGCGCCTACCTGTACGATGAAGACGACAATCGCTACATCGACTATGTGGGTTCCTGGGGGCCAATGATTCTGGGTCATAACCATCCCCAGGTGATTGCCGCCGTGCAGGCCGCTGTACAGAACGGCCTCAGCTTTGGCGCCCCCACCGCCACCGAAGTGGCCATGGCGGACAAGGTCTGCGAACTGGTGCCCTCCATGGACATGGTGCGCATGGTCAACTCCGGCACCGAAGCCACCATGAGTGCCATCCGCCTGGCCCGGGGCTACACCGGCCGCGACAAGATCGTCAAATTCGAGGGTTGCTACCACGGCCATGTGGACAGCTTGCTGGTAAAAGCCGGTTCCGGCGCCATGGGCATCCCCGGCTCCCCCGGTGTGCCCGCCGCCGTCACCGGTGACACTCTGGTACTGGACTACAATGATGCCGCCAGTGTGGAGACGGCCTTCCAGGAATACGGCGACCAGATTGCCGCCGTCATCGTCGAGCCGGTAGCCGGCAACATGAACTGCGTGCCCCCCACCAAGGCATTCCTGCAGGCCCTGCGCCAGTACTGTGACGACCATGGCTCCGTGTTGATCTTCGACGAGGTGATGACCGGTTTCCGGGTCGCCCTGGGCGGCGCCCAGGCGCTCTATGACGTGACCCCGGACATGACCACCCTGGGCAAAATCATCGGTGGCGGCATGCCGGTGGGCGCCTTCGGCGGCAAGAAAGCCATCATGGAACACCTGGCGCCGCTGGGTCCGGTCTACCAGGCCGGCACCCTGTCCGGTAACCCGGTGGCCATGGCCGCCGGGCTGACCACCCTGAACCTGCTCAGTGAACCCGGCTTCCATGACGCCCTGGCCGAAAAGACCACCCGCCTGCTGGACGGTCTGACCGAAGCCGCCCATGCGGAGGGGGTCGCCTTCACCACCGCGCAAGCGGGGGCCATGTTCGGCGTGTTTTTCACGGATCAGAGTCGCATCAGCGGCTTTGCAGACGTGATGGCCTGCGACAGCGAACGCTTCAACCGCTTCTTCCATGCCATGCTGGACCAGGGCATCTACCTGGCCCCCAGCGCCTTTGAGGCAGGCTTTGTGTCAGCTGCCCATAGCGATGAAGATATCGCGGCCACCATTGCCGCGGCCCGCAAGGCGTTTGCGACGGTATAACCACACCGCGACTCACACGTGTCGGCGAGCTGCCAGCCCGCAGGCACGCTAGCGTAGACGCTGGTCCATGACCTGCGGATTAAACCCGGAGAACGGTGTGCCGTTAATCAGGAACAACGGCACACCGCGCCCCCCATGACGACGCCATTCCTCTTCGTAACGGGAATTGCGTGTCACATCCCGCTCTTCATAGGCAATGCCACGTTCAGAAAAATAACGTCGGGCCTGCCGGCACACCCCACAGGTTGGCGTGGAATACATAATCAGATCCGGCTGACGGTTGGTCGCCGCCAGTGTGGCCGGCATCGCCATACCCGGTTCGGCAGGCAGCCCCATGGCCTCACGCAATTCTCCCCGGAACTGCACCAGCAAAAGGACCAGCACCCCCACCAACACCACCATTTTTCCCATCGTCCATCCCCCAACTGTCATCCGTAACCCGATTCTTCCACCACCCGGACGTGCCCAACCACACCGCGCGGCCCGTCAAACCCGAACCAATGGCGCGCTATGTCCCCCGGTCAACACCAGCAGATCCGTCGGTGCCATGGCGATTTCCAGCCCCCGCCGCCCGGCACTCATGAATATCCGGTCCTGTCCATTGGCGCTGCTGTCCAGGTACAACGGCAGCCGCTTCTTCTGCCCCAGCGGGCTGATGCCGCCTAGCACATAGCCAGTGAGCCGTTGTGCCCTGTCCGCTGGACACATGGCGGCTTTCTTGCCGCCATGGGCCATGGCGAGAAATTTCAGGTCCAGCTGATGGGCCACTGGCACCATGGCGACCACCGGCTGTGCATCCACCAGGGTCAGCAGTGTCTTGAAGACTTTTTCCGCAGGTAGCTGCAGAGCTTCCGCCGCCTCCAGTCCGTAGCTTTCGGCCTTGGGATCATGCTCGTAGCGGTACACCTGAAAAGGCATGCCGGCCTGTTTTGCCGCCTCTACGGCGGGTGTCATACCGGCCTGGCCTTCGGACTGCGCAGTTCCCCGGCCTTGTCGCGGGCCTGGCGGGCCCCCGCCTTGTCGCCCTGGCGGTCCCGGGCAGTGGCTACCAGGTCCCACAAGCCGGCGCGGTAGTCATCATGGTCCGGGGCCAGACGCAACGCCTTTAGTGCGAAGCCTTCCGCCCCCCGGGGATCGCCCTCGGAAAGCCGCAGGCCTGCCAGCTCTTTGTACAGCCAGGATGAATCCGGGGCGATATTGAGAGCCCGCTCCAGATAACGCTCCGCCACCGATGTCTGGCCCTGCTGACGGGCTTGTTCCGCCCGGCTCAACAACCCCAGTGCCGGCGAGCCTTCCAGTTCCTGGCTGGCGGTCATCGGTTCCGCCGGTTCCTCAACCGCGGGCCGAACCGCGCACCCTGCGAGCACCACACTGATCAACACCAGTTGAATAAGTCTTTTCACTGTCCACATCCTCAACATCCCTGAAACGCGCCACTTTGATCGCGCGTTGCGGCGGCGGGCAACCTCTCAGAAAACGAGGCATGCCCGGTGAAATTCGCGTTGTCCCCGGGATCGGTTAACCGTCACTAGTCAAACAGCCCCTTGAACCAGCCCTTGATGCCCTTGCCGGTCTCCTTCACCTTCCCGCAGCCGTCGCTTTCCTGGGGAATCGAGACTTCCAGCATGGGATAGCGGCGGGCGTCGCTGCAGCCCTCGGCACTGGTGCGGCGACCGTCCGGGTTCATCCACACCCACTCCACGCCGGCGGGCGGAGTTTGTGACAGGCTGCGCTGGGGAAGTTTGCCCATCAACTGCGCCCAGACCGGCAAGGCACCACTGGACCCGGTAATGCCCGCATTGCGGTTATCGTCCCGACCCACCCAGACTACCGCCAGATGGTTGGCGGAAAAACCGGCAAACCAGGCATCACGAAAATCATTACTGGTGCCGGTCTTGCCGGCCACCTTGAGCGCTTCAGGCAGCGACGCCCGGGCGGCACGCCCGGTCCCCTTCTCGACCACCTGCTGCATGGCCCATTGGGTCAGGAAAGCCGGCCCGGCGTCCACCACCTCATCGGTATTGACCGGGTAGCGGGCCAGCGGCTTGGCTTCCTTGTCGAGCACATCGGTGATGGAACGCAGGCGGGTACTGAAGCCCCCGGTGGACAGCGGCTGATACATCATCGCCAACTCGAACGGAGTCAGTTCCAGGCTCCCCAGAAGAATGCTGGGGTAGAGGGGAATATTGCGGGTCACTCCCAGGGTCTTCATGGTGTCAGCCACCCTGTCCAGGCCCACATCCAGCCCAAGCCGGGCCGTGCCCTGATTACGGGAGTAGGTGAGCACATCCACCACCGGCATGGCACCCCTGGACTGGTTGTCGAAGTTTTGCGGTGACCAGGTGGTGCCGTTGGGCAGCGTCACTTGCACAGGCCCATCTTCCACCTGGGTCGCCAGGGACCATTGCTTGGGCTGACTCACCGCCGACAACACCACCGCCGGCTTGGCCAGCGATCCGATGGGACGCTGGGCATCCAGGGCACGGTTGAAACCCGCCTCCCGGGAGCTGCGATTGCTGACCAGGGCCAGCACATCCCCCTGGGCCGGGGCCACCACGACCACGGCGCCATTCAGTTTTTTGCTCTCGTCAGGATCGCGACGGTTCAGGTGGTCACGGAGGGCGCCCTCCGCCGCCAGCTGTGCCAGCACATCCAGAGTGGAGTGAATACGCAGCCCCTCATCGCTGAGCACCTCCGGCGGGTAATCCCTGGCCAGCTGGCGACGCACCAGATCAATAAAGGCAGGAAACGCATACAGCGCCGAGGCACCGCGGGGGACCACTTCCAGCGAACGGTTGCTGTACTTGTCGTAATCCGCTTTCGACAAGGCGCCCTCGTCCATGGCCACTTTCAATACCGTGTTGCGGCGATCCAGGGACCGTTCCGGGTGACGGCGCGGGTCATACCAGCTGGGCCCCTTGAGCAGGGCGACCAACGTGGCCAGGTGATGAGGCTCCAGCTCTTCCAGCGGGCGCCCGAACAGGAACTGGGCGCCCAGCCCCATACCATGAATGGCACGGGCACCGTCCTGACCCAGGTACACCTCGTTCAGGTAGGCCTCAAGAATCTGCTCCTTGCTGTAATGCAGCTCCAGCAACATGGCCATGGGCATTTCCAGCAGCTTGCGCGACAAGGTGCGCTCGGAGGTGAGCCAGAAATTCTTCACCAGCTGCTGTGTCAGGGTGCTGCCACCCTGTACCAGCCGACCGGCCTTGATGTTGGCCAGCATGGCCCGGGCCAGACCACGCAGGGAAATACCATGGTGGTCGTAGAACGCCTGATCCTCCGTGGCAATCAGCATGTCCACCAACAAGGGCGGCACCTTGTCCAGCGGCACCAGCACCCGGTCTTCCGCGTGTTGGGGGTGAATACTGCCAATCTGCAGGGGTTCGAGACGTGCCAGACGGTCGCCGCCGGCCTCCAGAGATCGTATCTGCCCGCCAGACAGGCTCAGCCGGATACGTTCGGCCTTCTCCCCGCCATCACTGTCACTGAAACCGCGGGTATGCAGTAACAGACTGCTGCCCTGCACCGCATAGCTCCCCGGGGTGGACGCCCGTGAGTCGCGCCGGTAGCGCATCAGGTCCAGTAACTTGAGCATATCCTCGCGGGACAGCACCCGGCCTTCATAGAGCTCCACTGGCCGGGCATAGACCCGGGCCGGCAGTTGCCAGACATGGGCATCAAAACGCTCACGGACCAGCGCATCCAGATACGCCAGCCCGGCGGCCCCCAGCACCAGTGACACCAGCGCCACCTTGCCCACAAAGGGCCAGCTGAACCAGCGACGCTGCGCGCCGTTGCTGCGTTTTTTCCGATTTGGTTGCCGCCGCGATCGCGCGGGGGACTTTTTCGCTTTTTTTGCCATGGGCCGGAGTATAGAGAAAAGTGTGAGTGTTTTATGAGTCTGTCAGGACGTATCCGTTCCCTTCACGGGAATTTGAGTAAATTTTGCAACCGGACCCGGGGCGCCCATAATAGCCGCCTTGCCTTTTCTGAATCAGAACACGGAGCATCCATGACGAAAAAATACGACGTTTATGCCCTCGGCAACGCCCTGGTGGACACGGAGATCGAGGTCAGCGACGCCTTTCTTGAGCGCATGGATGTGGGCAAGGGCCTGATGACACTGGTGGACGAGGCCCGCCAGGCAGAACTGATTGCCGCCCTGGCAGACGAAGCCGAGCCTCACAAGCAAACCAGTGGCGGCTCTGCCTGCAACACCGTGGTGGCCACCCGCTATTTCGGCGGCAATGGCTATTACGCCTGCAAGGTTGCCGACGATGCCACCGGCGATATCTTCGTCAACGATCTGACCGCCGCCGGCGTGGACACCAACATGAACGGCAGCCGCGACCGCGGTATATCCGGCAAGTGTCTGGTCATGCTGACCCCGGACGCAGAGCGTACCATGAATACTTTCCTGGGCATTTCCAGCCAGGTGTCCGAGGCAGAACTGGACGAAGCCGCCATTGCCGCCAGCCACTATGTCTATCTGGAAGGCTACCTGGTCAGTGGTGACAGCTCCCGGGCGGCAGCCATCAAGCTACGCCAGCTGGCAGAAAAGCACGGTGTCAAAACCTCACTGACATTCTCCGATCCGGCCATGGTGCAGTTCTTCAAGGACGGCCTGTCCGAGATGCTGGGCGACGGCGTGGACCTGCTGTTCTGCAACGACGCGGAAGCCACCAGCTACACGGATACCGACAGCCCCGAGGCCGCCCTGGAAAAACTCAAGAGCGTCTGCCGCTCCGCCGTCATCACCCTGGGCGCCGAAGGCGCGTTGGTATGGGATGGTGAGCATACCCACAGCATTGCTCCCTTGCCGGTCAAGGCCATCGACAGTAACGGCGCCGGCGACATGTTTGCCGGGGCCTTTCTGTATGCCATCACCCATGGCCATGATTTTGTTACCGCCGGCAACCTCGCTGCTGCCGCCGCCGCCCGCCTGGTGACAGAATTCGGCCCGCGCCTTAGCGCCGAGACCCACCAGCAGATTCGCCAAGATATTTTAGGTAAGTGATCACATGGAACACGTTTGCAACCTGATCGACATTCCCGACGACAGTGCGCGGGAATTCCAGAAAGACGGCCAACCCGTGGTCGTGGTGAAACACGATGGGCTGGTACGTGCCTTCGTCAACTGGTGCCCGCACCTGGGCATCGAGCTGAACTTCATGCCGGACCAGTTCATGGACAGTGACAACCAGTTCATCATGTGCGCCAACCACGGCGCCCTGTTCGAGATTGATAGTGGCGACTGCCTGTCCGGCCCCTGCAGTGGCGACAAGCTGATCCCGGTTCCCCTTGAAGTGCGTGGTGACGAGGTGTGGCTTGGCCCCGTCGAGGTGCCGGCCTGAGCCGCTTATGAGCCATCCTTTTGATGACCTCACCCCGGATTACATGCTCGACGCCGTGGACGCCGCCGGCTTCCTCAGTGACGGTCGCCTGCTGCAGCTGAACAGTTTCGAGAACCGGGTCTACCAGGTGGGCCAGGAAGAGGGCCCGCCGGTCATCGTCAAGTTCTACCGCCCGCAGCGCTGGAGCGACGAACAGATTCTGGAAGAACACGCCTTCAGCCTGTTCCTGGTGGAACGGGACCTGCCGGTGGTGGCCCCCATCGAAAAGAACGGCACCACCTTGTTCCACTGCGACGGCTTTGCCTTTGCAGTGTTCCGCAGAGCGGGCGGCCACTCGCCAGAGCTGGACAACGACAACCATCTGGAACAACTGGGCCGCACGCTGGCACGCTGGCATGCCTGCGGCAGCGACCGGCCCTATCAGCTCCGCCACACCATGGACCCGGTCGCCGACATTCGTACCGCCAGCACCTTTCTGATCAATGACGTGGTGGACCTGAATTACCGCAGCCAGTATCGGGATGTGTGCGGCCAGCTGCTGGAACAGATTGAACAGCACCTTGCCGAGGTGGAATTTCCACTACTCAACGTGCACGGCGACTGTCATACCGGCAATATCCTGTGGCGCGACGACAAACCGCATTTCGTGGATCTGGATGACAGCTTGCGGGCGCCAGCCATGCAGGACATCTGGATGCTGCTGTCCGGCGAGCAGGACGAACAACAACACCAGCTTCGGGTGCTGGCCCGCGGCTACGACACCTTCCTGCCCTTCCCCTGGCAACAGACGGCCCTGATCGAACCGCTACGCACCCGGCGCATTATCTGCTACGACGCCTGGCTGGCCAGACGCTGGGACGACCCGGCCTTTCCGCCGGCATTCCCCTGGTTTGAATCCATGAGTTACTGGCGGGATCAGGTGACCTTATTGCAACAGCAGCTACGTAGTTTGCAGACCCCGTTGTAGAGGAAAACGCGTTTCCGTAGGAGCGCCGCTCGCGGCGCGATAGGTTTTAAAAGACAACAGGCACCGTGTTTTCTACAAAGCCGCTGTAGGAACGTAGCGCAGCGGAGTAACGCACGTAGTTCCGTGCGGCCCGAAGGGTGAGCGAAGCGAATAATTCCTCTCGAGGGACGAAGCCGAGGCCAAGCGAGGAAAAAGGCGAGGCAGGGGCTGCCAGGTCACTCTAGAGACGCCCTGTTTCACAGAAACGACGTTGCTGGCCTTGCAGGTGCTTTCCACGCCGGCACCTGGTTCGTCCCTCGAGAGGAACTCCTACAACTGTATTGGCAACGGGTGTTCCAGCCGAAAACCATCGGCGGATAACGCCACCTTCCACGCCAGTACCTCCACCCCCTTCTCCACCGCTTCCCGCAGCAGCACCCCGTAGCGGGCGTCGATTTCATCCGCCGGCCGGGCGGCCTGTGCCCCACTGTGCTGCACACAGAAAAACAGCACCGCCCGCTTGCCGGACGCCACCACCTCCATGAGGGTCAGTAGATGCTTCTGGCCCCGCTCGGTCACGGAATCCGGGAAGGCAATGACACCGTCATCCGGATCATTTGGCCCGGGGCCAAGCGTGACATTTTTCACTTCCACAAAGGTATGGGGATCGCTGCGCTCTCCCAGTGCCAGATCAAAGCGGCTGTCACCGTATTTCACTTCCCGTTCCACTCCGCTGCCGGGGTTCAGCCCGGTAACAGCGCCGGCACGAATGGCTTCCTCCACCAGCGCATTGGGGCGACTGGTATTCACCCCCGCCCAATGGCCGTGGGCCACCTGCACCGCCTCCAGCGTGTGACGATATTTACGCTTGGGGTTACCGCTGTCGGAGATCAGCGCCAGTTGGGGCTCGCCCAGTACGCAGTGCTTCATGGAGCCGGTATTCGGGCAATGCACGGTCATTTCGCTGCCATCGGCGCGCACCACATCGGCCATAAACCGCTTGTAGCGGCGCAGCAGGGTGACGCGCTCCAGGGGGGGATCAAACTTCACAGGGACTCCAGGTAACGGCCCAAGCGGTGCAGGGCTTCGACTAGACGGGACTCGGCGCAGGTATAGGCCAGACGAACATAACGGTGAGGGTCATGGCCGGCACCGAAATCCAGCCCCGGCGTCATGGCCACTTTTTCCTTTTCCAGCAGGTCTGCACAGAAGGCAAAGCTGTCATCGGTCCAGGCACTCACATCCACATACACATAAAACGCCCCGTCGGCATTGGACACCACCGGCAGTTTGAGGTGCGCCAGGCCATTGAGCAGGCACTGGCGGCGACGGGCAAACAGCTGGTGACGCTGCTCCAGAATCGTCAGCGTCGGCTCCTGCAAGGCGGCAAGGGCACCGTGCTGCGCTGGCGTGGACGGTGCCAGAAACAGGTTCTGGGCCAACCGTTCAATGGCCGGCACCAGCGGCTCCGGCGCCACCAGCCAGCCCAGCCGCCAACCGGTCATGCAGAAGTATTTGCTGAAGCTGTTGATCACCATCACCTGATCGGTACGCGACAACACCGACTCCGCCGGCCCGCGGTAACAGAGCCCCTGATAGATTTCATCCACCAGCAACAGCCCCCCTTTCTTCACGGCCCCTTCGGCCATGGCCTGCAGGGTATCCAGCGACAACATGTTGCCGGTGGGGTTATCCGGGCTGGCGACCATGGCCAGGCGGGTATTCGACTGCCAGGCCGACAGCAAGTCGTTGCGGGTCAGCGTGAAATGATTGTCCGCCTTCAAGACCAGTGGCTGAGGCCGCCCCCCCACCAGATTCACAAACTGGCGATTGCAGGGGTAACCCGGATCACACAGCAATACACCGTCCCCGGGATTGATCAGCGCCGCCAGCGCCAGCTGCAGGGCACCGGAAGCCCCTGGCGTCACCACGATCTGTGACGGCAATACGGTAGCGGCAAAACGGTCCCGGTAATCATCCGCTATGGCCTGGCGCAAAGCAGGCAATCCTGCCGCCGGCGTGTAGCCGGTGCCTCGCTCACGGGTTGCCTCGGCAATGGCCTCCAGCACCGGCGCCGGAGTTTCAAAATCCGGCTCGCCCACTTCCAGATGGATCACATCGTATCCCTGAGCGGCCAGTTGCTGGGCTCGCTCCAGCAGTGCCATTACGTGAAAAGGCGGGATCTGTTTGGCGAAATGCGACAGCGTGCTCACAAGATTCCTCTTTCCTATAGGGGTGGCATGGCTATAATCGGCCAGATTTTCACCAACTGGTGACAAGACTTACCCGGAAGGGGTAAGGTCGAAAGATTACATTACGCCCGTGCTTGGTGATATCAAGCAGACCCTAGGGATAGTGGCACAGGATAGAGAGTCGAGAAGATGCTAAGGGAGTTAATCAAAATGGCCACCGGCAAAAAGAAAGCCCCGAAAAAGGCGGCTAAAAAACAAACCACCGGGTCTGCTTCCAGCAGCAAAAAAGCCACCTCATCCACTGCTGCCCGCAAAGCACCAGCCAAAAAGGCCGCTGCAAAGAAGGCCCCTGCCAAGAAAGCCACGGTGAAGAAGGTGGCGGCAAAGCCTGCAGCCAAAAAGACCCCAGCCAAAAAAGCGGCCGCAAAGAAAGTCACCAGCAAACCAGCCGCCAAAAAGGCACCGGCCAAGAAGGCCGCCGTGAAGAAGGCAGCGCCCAAGAAAGCCGTTGCCAAGAAACCGGCACCGGCCAAAAAAGCGACCGCCGCCAAACCGGCAGCCAAGAAAACAGCCACCCCAAAAGCCCCGGCCAAAAAGGCCGCAGCGAAAGCGCCGACCAGTAAGCCTGCCGCTCAAAAGGCAGTCCGCAAGCCAGCGGCGAAACAGGCCGTCGCGAAAACCCAATCCACTGCTGCCAGCGCCAAGCCGGCGAAGGCCAGCAAGCCCGCTGCCAAGAAACTGGCAGCCAAAAAAGCAGCACCGGCTGCACCTAGAACAAAACTGCCGACCTCAGGGAAGGCATCCGCAGCGGCCCGGGCCGCTGCCAGAGACGCATCGAACACCGGTAACGCACGGACCGCGACTGCCGGCAAAGGGACTTCGCCGAGCCGATCCACCACTTCTGCTCAGGTAAAAGCAAACGTGAAAAAGAAAACCGCCTCATCTTCCTCGCAGGCCCAAATGCATGGTTTCAAACCCTACATGCCGGCCAAAAACGAGGAGTACATGAACGAGAAACAACGGGAGCACTTCCGCCAGATTCTGCTGGCCTGGCGCCAGGAGTTGATGGAAGAAGCGGATCGCACCATGCACCACTTGCAGGATGAGCAGGCGAACCTGCCTGACCCTGCTGACCGCGCCACCCAGGAAGAAGAGTTTGCCCTGGAGCTGCGCACCCGTGACCGCGAGCGCAAGCTGCTCAAGAAGATCGAGAAGACGCTGGATCTGGTCGACAAGGACGATTATGGCTACTGCGAAGCCTGTGGCATTGAAATCGGCATCCGTCGCCTGGAAGCCCGCCCCACCGCCGACCTGTGCATCGACTGCAAGGAACTGGCGGAGATCAAGGAAAAGCAGCTGGCCGGATGATGCAGTTAATAGTTAATAATGAATAATTAATAGCTCGCGGTAGCGGGCTGTTGATTTTGCCAGCCTGGAGGCCGCGCCAAAGCTTTTTGCGCGGCTTCCTGCGTTTCAGCGCCCTGCTATTCTCATCCGCGCAGCTATTAATTATTAACTATTCACTATTAATTGCTTTTATGACCTATCGCGGACGTTTCGCCCCCACCCCATCCGGCCCCCTGCATTTCGGGTCCCTGGTGGCTGCGCTGGCCAGCTGGCTGGAAGCGCGCCACGCGGGCGGTGAATGGTTGATCCGCGTGGACGATCTGGACCCGCCCCGGGAAGTGCCCGGTGCCGCCGATACCATTCTGCGTCAGCTGGAAACCTTTGGCCTGCACTGGGATGGGCCCGTGCGTTACCAGAGCCAGCGTCACTTCGCCTATCAGGAAGCCGTGGATGCCCTGCTCGACCGCGGCCACGCCTTTCACTGTCGCCTGACCCGCAAACAACTGGCCGCCCTCAACCATAACCATCCCGGCATCAGTGCCAGTGTGCCCGCCGCCGAGGATACCGCCATCCGCCTGCAGGTTCCCGACCGGGAACTGGACTACCCGGATGGCATTCAGGGGCGAATCAGCAACAACCTGCACCAGGACGGTGGCGCCTTCGTGATTCGTCGTCGCGATGGCCTGTTCGGGTATCAGCTGGCCTGCGCCCTGGACGATGCGGATGATGGTATTACCCATGTGTTGCGTGGTGCGGACCTGCTCGATTCCACCTTGCGCCAGCGCTGGCTGCTGGAATGCCTCGGCAGGCCTGCGCCGGAGTATGCGCATTTGCCGGTGGTCAGCGACGGCCGGAACCTGAAGCTGTCCAAATCCACCGGCAGTGAGGCCCTGGACCCCACTCGAGCCAGCCAGCTACTCACCGCCGCCCTTCACTGCCTGGGACTGCAGCCGCCCTCAGACCTGCAAGACGAACGCCCCGCAGTGCTATTGGCATGGGGCACGGCGCACTACCCCGATCACCAGTGGCCCGCGGGCCGACAGCAGCCATTGCCCGATGAGTTAAACGTTCAACGTTGAAAGTTTAAAAGCGCGAGAGGGTTTCGTGATTTCTGTTTGTCCGTGCCCACGCCCGTGCCATGAATCGCGGGCACGACCTCGCCAGGCCTTCGACCTGGCCCGCGTTGCAACTTTACACTTTGAACTTTCAACTCAGCCCCCGCTTTTACACGCCTCACCCCCTGGCGTATGCTCATCGGCCCGGAGGGGTTAAACCACCTATGTATACCGACCGACTGCTGATCATCTTCATTCTCGGCACCTATCTGCTTTCTCCTGCCATCATCGATTGGTGGAGCGAAGGTGGGCGCGCCTGGTATCGCCCCTATCTGATCTGGTTGGGCCTGATCGCCCTGAGCTACTGGATTGCCAAGAGCAAGGATGTCGATGGTCTATAGTGTCAGCGATCTGATCCTGATTGCCGGTTGCTACCTGCTGTTCCTGTTTGCGGTGGCCTGGATTACCGAGCGTGGCTGGCTGCCGGCTCACTGGGTACGCCACCCGGCGGTGTATGTGCTGTCGCTGGGGGTCTACGCCAGTGCCTGGGCCGTGTACGGTTCAGTGGGTTATGCCTACCAGTACGGCTACAACTTCCTGTCCTATTTTCTGGGGATTTCCGGGGTCTTTCTGCTCGCCCCGATTTTGCTGGCACCGATCCTGAGGCTGACCACGACCTACCAGCTCAGCTCCCTGGCGGACCTGTTTGCCTTCCGTTACCGCAGCCGACTGGCTGGCGCCATGACGACCCTGATCATGCTGATCGGGGTACTGCCCCTGCTGGCGCTGCAACTGAAGGCGGTCGCAGAATCCATCCAGATCCTCAGTGGCACCGCCGACCCCCGCGACCTGGCCGCCGGCTTCTGCCTGATGATGGTGATCTTCGCCATCCTGTTCGGCGCCCGCCATACCACCGCCAGGGAGAAGCACGAAGGGTTGGTGATGGCCATTGCCATGGAATCGCTGATCAAACTGCTGGCCTTCGGCGCAGTGGCCTTGCTCGGCCTGTATGGCGTGTTCGATGGGCCCGCCAGCCTCAACGCCTGGCTGGATGACCACCCGGAAATGCTGGCGCGGCTCTACTACCCCCTGCAGGACGGCACCTGGCATTCCATGATCATGGCGTTCTTTGTCTCCGCCGTGGTGCTGCCGCACATGTTCTACATGGCCTTTACCGAAAACATGAACCCCCGCGCCCTGATCACCGCCAGTTGGGCGCTGCCGTTGATGTTCCTGCTGATGGCATTGTGCGTGCCGGTCATCCTGTGGGCCGCCGCTGCCGGCAATGCCCCCACCCCACCGGATTATTACGCCCTGGGTATCGGCATGATTAGCGGTGGCCACGGTGCGGTGCTCGGCTATATTGCCGGCCTGGCCGGGGCCAGCGGCATGCTGATCGTGGCCACCCTGGCCCTATCCGGCATGTGCCTGAATCACCTGGTACTGCCCGCCAGCCCGCTGCAGGGCCAGAACCTGTATCGCAATCTGCTCTGGACCCGGCGCATCCTGATCGCCGCCATTCTGGCCCTGGCGTATCTGTTCTACCGCTTCACCGGCACCGATCACACCTTGGTGGAACTGGGCGTGCTCACCTTTGTGGCCACCCTGCAATTTGTCCCCGGACTGATTGGCGCCCTTTTCTGGCCCTCCGGCAACCGCAACGGCCTGTTCGCCGGGCTGCTGGTCGGCTTTATCCTGTGGATCATGTTGCTGCTGGTTCCCATCGCCTACCCGAACTGGCAGTTCCAGCCACTGATGGAATTGCTGGGCATGCGCTTCCAGAGCGGCGCCAGTCAATGGCACCACGTGGCCATTGCCTCGGTCACCGCCAATGCGCTGATCTATGCCATCGTATCCATCGTCACGCCCATGTCCCGATCGGAGAAGAACGCCGCCGAGGCCTGTGCAGTCGACAGCCTGCGCCGCCCCTATCGCTGGGAGCTGGAAGCAAAGAGCGTGGACGATTTTATTGATGCCATGAGCCAGCCCCTGGGGCCCATCACGGCCACCCGGGAGGTGGAAATGTCCCTGCGGGATCTGCACCTGCCGCGCACGGAAACCCGCCCCTATGCCCTGCGCCGTCTGCGTGATCAGCTGGAAACCAACCTGTCCGGTCTGCTTGGTCCTTCGGTGTCTCACCAACTGATCGACGACCACCTGCCTTACCTGCCGGAGGAAGAGCAGCATTCCAGCGAGGATATCCAGTTCATTGAATCCCGCCTGGAGCAATACCGGGATCGTCTGTCCGGGCTGGCGGCGGAGCTGGACGGCCTGCGCCGCTTCCACCGTCAGACTCTTCTGGAACTGCCCATGGGGGTGATTTCCCTGGGGGCTGACCGGGAAATCATCGGCTGGAACCGGGCCATGGAAAGTCTAACCGGCATCACCGCCGAGAACACCATCGGGTCACGACTGGCGGATCTGGATGCACCCTGGGGCGATTTCTTCACCCGCTTCAGTCACGACGACAACCCCCACCAGCCCCAACAGGCCCTGGAAGTGGACAATCAGACCCGCTGGCTGAGCCTGCACAAGTCCGAAGTGATGGGGGCCGGCACTGCCGAACAGGCCGGGGGCCAGGTACTGGTGATCGAGGACATCACCGAACTGCGCCACATGGAGGCCCACCTGGCTCATAACGAACGACTCGCCTCCATCGGCCGACTGGCCGCCGGCGTGGCCCACGAAATTGGCAACCCGGTTACCGCTATTGCCTGCCTGACCCAGAATCTGGATGAAGACAGCGACCCGCAGGAACAACAGGAAGCCTGCGACCAGATCCTTGAGCAGACCCGACGCATCACCCGCATTGTGGAATCCCTGGTGACCTTCAGCCACTCCGGCGGCATCAAGCTCAGCGAACAGGTGCCGGTGAACCTTCGCGATACCGTGGACGAAGCCATTTCATTACTGCTGCTGGATCCGGATCATCGCCAGCAGCCGTTCGAGAACCACTGCCCGGCCAGCCATTGGGTCAAAGGTGATCCGCAGCGGTTGTTGCAGGTGTTTATCAACCTGCTTGGCAATGCCGCCGATGCCAGCGAAAAGGCTCTGCCGGTCACCGTGCATTGTGAGCCCCGTGGGGACTTCCTCGATATTCTGCTGGAAGACCAGGGTCACGGCATTCCGGATAACCTGCGCGACGCCCTGTTCGAACCCTTCGTCACCAGCAAGCCACCGGGGCGCGGGACAGGCCTTGGGCTGGCGCTTGTGTACAGTATTATTGAAGAGCATCAGGGCAGCATTCGAGTAGAAAGCCCGCTCAACGACGACGGCGGCACCCGTTTTGTGGTCAGCCTGCCTGTGCACCAGCAACACGCTGCTGACCCCGGGCACCCGGAAACGTAGTATCCTGCTCAACCCGACAAGTAAGGACCCAGCGATAAATGAGTCACATCCTGATTGTTGAAGATGAACCGGTGATTCGCGGTGCCCTGCGCAAACTGCTGGTACGCCACGAACACTCCGTGGCAGAAGCCGACTCCGTGGAGCAGGCCCGGGAGCAGCACCTCAATCAGTTTGATCTCATCATCAGCGACCTGCGCCTGCCCGGCGAGCCCGGCACCGCCCTGATTGCCAGTGCCGGCGCGACCCCTGTGCTGATCATGACCAGTTATGCCAGCCTGCGCTCCGCGGTAGACGCCATGCGCCAGGGTGCGGTGGACTACATTCCCAAGCCCTTCGATCACGATGAAATGCTGCTGGCCGTTGAGCGGGTGCTCAAGGAAGGTCGTCTGAATAGAGGCAATCGCGCTCTGCGTCGGGATATGGAACGCAGCTACCCGGTGCATAATATGATCGGTACCAGCGATGCCATGCAGGAGCTCAAGCATCGCATCCAGCGGGTAGGCCCCACCAATACACCGGTGCTGATCATGGGCGAGTCCGGCACCGGCAAGGAACTGACCGCCCGCGCCCTCCATGAGCAAAGCGAACGGGGTGGCGGCCCGCTGATCTCGGTACAGTGCGCCGCACTGCCAAAAAACCTGCAGCTGACGGAACTGTTCGGCGATGAAGAAAGCGCCGGGCGCATCGAAGAAGCCGATGGCGGCACCCTGTTTCTCGACGAAGTCGGTGAATTGAACAGCGATGTGCAAAGCCGTCTACTGACCCTGCTCACCCATCACGAAATACATCGCCAGGGCTCCCTGTCACCGCGCAAGGTGGACGTGCGCATCCTTGCCAGTAGCCAGCTGGATTTACCCGGCCGGGTTGCTGAGGGCCATTTCCGCCAGGATCTGTACTACCGGCTCAATGTGATGGAACTGACCCTTCCTCCCCTGCGCGAGCGCCAGGATGACCTGCAAAGCCTGGCCAACGCCCTGCTCGCCCGCGGCTGCGAGAAACTCAATCGCCACGACCTCTACTTTACCGATGCGGCCTGGCAGGCCATGGTCGGGTACAGCTGGCCCGGCAATGTGCGGGAGCTGGAAAACGTAATCGAGCGAGCCATTATTCTCACTGAAGAAGACGGCATCGGCCCCTCCCAGTTGGGGCTGAACCCCAACCGCACCCCGCAGCGAGTGAGCCGCGCCAGCCTGGATCCCAGTGAAGACCTGTCCCTGGAGGATTATTTCACCCGCTTTGTCATGGAAAATCAGGACAGCATGACCGAAACCGAGCTGGCCCAGAAACTGGGCATCAGTCGCAAGAGCCTGTGGGAGCGTCGGCAGCGACTGGGCATTCCCCGCAAAAAAGCCGGTGGTCGCCGCTAATTAACCGCTTGTCCGGGCCAGAGAACCGGCGAGACGGGATTTGCGCCAGGCCATGTAAAAAATATTGCGCCCTGATGCCCACACCCCGTTCTGGATTTCCTGACAAAAGAGCCGCGATGGGCATAAGTGTTACCGCGCTACACAGGCAGGTAACACCAAGGTTACAAATTTCGTGAAACTATTTACGTTTATTTTAATTATTGATCGTAACTCTTTGTTTTTGAAGGAATTCACTCTTTGTTGCATTGCCCCGGTGTGACGGGCACTATGAATCCCACGCCAGCTAACAAAAAAAACATCGGCGTACAGGCTCAACAATAACAACAAGAAAGAAGAAGAATAATTTCACGAGCCAATGCAATGCTGCTGCAACTGATGATTGCAGCGACAAGGCAGAAAACAACACAAACAATAATAACAACAGAATCAGCGCAAAATATGGGAGTCACAACTTCGGTTGTGGCTCCTTTTTACTTTCTGGGCCACGCCCAAGCCGGCCAGTATCTCAATAGACGAGAAAAAGTGCTACTATCGCCGCTTTATTGCACACCTTGAGGCTAATACTGACGCATGCCCTGCAAGTTCCTGGAACGTATGACTGACTGGTTTAAGAAGGGTTCCTCAAAAAACCGCAGAACGTTCGAACCGCGAGTCATTCCCCGCGACCAACATCCCATCTCCCGCAAACAGGTGTCTCGCGCTGCACTGGATGTGCTCTATGGCTTGCACAAGGCCGGCTTTGAAGCCTATCTGGTGGGCGGTTGCCTGCGGGACATTCTCTGCGGTCGCGAGCCCAAGGATTTCGACGTATCCACCAATGCCACGCCGGAACAGGTGAATCGCCTGTTCAAGCGCAGCCGCATCATCGGTCGTCGTTTCCAGATCGTGCATGTGCGTTTTGGCCGCGAGGTCATCGAGGTCTCCACCTTCCGCGCCATGAATCGCGAGGACAACCCGGACCGGGACCAGCATCACGCCCACGAGGAAACCGGCCTGGTCTTGCGCGACAACACCTGGGGCAGTATCGAGGAAGATGCCCTGCGGCGGGATTTCACCATCAACGCGCTGTACTACAACATCGCCGACTTCACTCTGCATGACTTTGTCGGCAGCCTGGATGATATCGAACAAGAGCTCATCCACCTGATTGGCGACCCTGAGACCCGCTTCCGGGAAGACCCGGTCCGTATGCTGCGCGCCGCCCGCTTTGCCGCCAAACTGGGCTTTCACATCGACCCTGCCACCGGCGATCCGATTCCGGAACTGGCCGAGTTGCTGCTGCAAGTCCCCGCCGCCCGCCTGTTCGATGAGGTGCTAAAGCTGTTCCTCAGCGGCCATGCCCGGGAGTCCTACGAGCAACTCCAGCACCTGGGCCTGTTTCGCTTCCTGTTTCCGGAAACCCAGCAAGCGCTGGAGGGTGAAAAAGGGAACATCTGGGAGGCCATGCTGCTGGCTGCCATGGACAATACCGACAAACGCCTGGCCGATAACAAGCCGGTCACCCCCGCCTTTATCTATGCGGTACTGCTGTGGCCGGTGATTCAGCAGCGCATGGGGCACTACCTTTCCAGCGGTCTGCCGCCGGCCCAGGCTCTGCACAAGAGCGCCACCCGTGCCCTCAATCAGCAGATCAAGCACACCGCCATCCCGCGCCGCTTCTCCACAGTGATGCGAGAAATGTGGGAACTGCAGCTGCGTCTGGATAAACGTGCCGGCAAGCGCGCTGATGCCCTGATGGAACATCCCCGCTTCCGCGCCGCCTATGATTTCCTGTTGCTGCGCGAGCAGGCCGACGAAATCAAGCCGGGACTTGGCGATTGGTGGACCCGCTACCAGGAACAGGATGAGCAGGGCCGCCGGCAGATGATCAGCCAGCTGGGCAACCCGTCCGGCGGTGGCAACAAACGACGACGGCGGCGGCGGAAAAAGCCGGCAGCGGAAGGCTGACAAAACAAGGCAAGCGACGAAGAGCGAGCTTCGAGAGGCAACCCGGTGTTGGTTTTCGAAACTCGCTTCTCGCAACTCCCAGCCTGCCTTTTCCTGATCAGAACCGAGAGCCCTTATGCACGCGTTCATTGGCCTTGGCAGCAATCTGGACCACCCCTCGCAGCGGCTGATCTCGGCCCTGCGGGCGCTGCAACGGCTACCCGGCCTGACCTTGTGTCACCATTCGCGCCTGTATGCCAGCGCTCCTGTGGGCCCCCAGGACCAGCCGGACTACGTCAATGCCGTGGCCGACATTGACACCCCCCTCTCCCCCCACGTCCTGCTGCATACCCTGCAGGCCCTGGAACTGGCGGCGGGCCGGCAACGCCTGCGCCATTGGGGCGAACGCACCCTGGATCTGGACATCCTGCTGATCGGCGACAGCCACATTGACAGTCACGATCTGCAGGTTCCCCACCCGCAAATGACCCGGCGGGCTTTTGTGCTGGAACCGCTCCTGGAAATTTGCCCTCATGCCCTCTTGCCGGATGGCACCGCACTGCGTAGTTTTCTCGGTCAGGTAGCTGAACAACCGATTTCACCGTTGGCAGAGCTGGATCGCGATGCACTCATCGAATGACAAAACCCTAACCGAACGCATTGAACAACGTCGCCAGGCCCGCACGCTGCCGCGCTTTATCGCGGTAGAGGGGCCTATTGGTGCCGGCAAGACCAGCCTGGCGAAACGCCTGGCCATGACCTTTGGCTATGACCTGCTGCTGGAACAGGCCAGCGACAATCCCTTCCTCACCCGCTTTTATCAAGACCCGGCCCGTTATGCCCTGCAAACCGAGCTGTTCTTCCTGTTTCAGCGTGCCGACCAGTTACGCCAGATCCAGCAGCAGGACCTGTTCGCCGGGCCCCGTATCGCCGACTTCCTGATCGACAAGAACCGGTTGTTTGCCCGGGTCACTCTGGACGATGATGAATTCGAGCTATACCGCAATGTGGATGACCACCTGACTCTCGATGCACCACAACCGGATCTGGTGATTTATCTGCAGGCGCCTTCCCAGGTACTGCGCCAGCGCATCGGGCGCCGTGGCAACGATTTCGAGCAGGGCATCCAGAGCGATTACCTGGACCGTCTCAGCGATGCCTACACCGAATTCTTCCATTTTTATGACCGCGCACCGCTGCTGATCGTCAATGCGGCGGAGATTGATCTGGTCAACCACGATCGCGACTACCAGCAACTGGTGAGCGAGTTGCTGGACATCCGTTCCGGGCGCCACTATTTTAACCCCCGGCCGCTGGTCGACTGAGTTGAAAGTTCAAAGTTGAAAGCTCAAAAGCGCGGAATAGCATGTCGCCTCTCTGATGACGCCCTGCCCGCGACACTTTTGACAGCCTCGCGGGCACAACCTGTACACAGCGTCAGACTTGACCGCGTTTCAACTTTCAACTTTCACCTTTCAACTGAATTTCCCTGGGAGGCTTCCCATGTCAGTAACCATCCGCACCCTGCATAAACGCAAACAGGACGGCGAGAAATTTTCCGTACTCACCGCTTACGACGCCTGTTTTTCCCGGCTGATTTCGGAAGCCGGCGTAGACGCCATTCTGGTGGGGGACTCCCTGGGAAACGTGATACAGGGCCAGAGCAGCACGGTACCGGTGACCCTGGAACAGATGGCCTACCACACGGAATGCGTGGCCCGGGGCAATCAGGGCAGCCTGATCATTGCTGATGTGCCCTTCATGGGGGCCGCCACCCTGGAACGTGCGCTGGAAACCGCCACGGCGCTCATGCAGGCCGGCGCCAATATGGTCAAGCTGGAAGGCAGCGCCTGGCTGGCAGAAAGCATCGAGATTCTCAATCGCAATGGCATTCCGGTCTGTGCCCATCTGGGCCTGACGCCCCAGGCCGTCAATGCACTGGGGGGCTATCGGGTCCAGGGCAAGGATGACGCTGGCGCCAACGAATTGCTGGAAGCGGCAAAGACCCTGGACCAGGCTGGCGCCGCCATGCTCTTGCTGGAATGCGTTCCCCGGGCTCTCAGCGCTCGCATCACCCGGGAAGTGAGTGTGCCGGTCATCGGTATCGGGGCGGCCCCGGAATGCGACGCCCAGGTGCTTGTCATGCATGACATGCTCGGCATTAGCCCCGGTAAACCGGCCCGTTTTGTAAAGGATTTCATGGCAGACAACGGCGACATCCGCGCTGCCTTCAAGGCCTATGACCAGGCTGTGAAAGACGGCAGCTTTCCTGCCGATGAGCACTGCTTCTAGAACATCAGTTGAAAGTTAAAAGTTCAAAGTTTAAACGCGATCATAGCCCCTTGGGGCTTGAAGATCTGTCGCCGCGCTCAAGGCCGTAGCAGCAAATTGGACCTATAATCGCGGGCAGAGCATTCATCATTTAGCACTGCATCGCCCGCGCTTTGAAACTTTTAACTTTCCACTTTCAACTGCTTCACCTGAGGATTCCCGATGCAAACCGTCCATACTGTCTCCCAGGTTCGTGAATATGTGCGCGGCTGGCACCAGAAAGGTCTGTCCGTGGGGTTTGTGCCCACCATGGGCAACCTCCATGACGGTCATATCAGCCTGATCAAGGAAGCCCGGGCCCGTTGCGACGTGGTGGTGGTCTCCATCTTCGTCAACCCGACCCAGTTCGGCCCCAACGAGGATTTCGACCGCTACCCGCGCACCCTGGACGCGGATGCCGCTGCCCTGGTGGACGCGAGCACAGACCTGCTCTTTGCCCCCTCCGTGGACGAGATGTACCCCTCTGGCCAGAACCAGACCTGGGTAGACGTGGACGCTCTGGGCGAGCATCTGTGCGGGGCCAGCCGGGAAGGTCACTTTCGGGGCGTTACCACGGTGGTGGCCAAACTGTTTAACATTGTTCAGCCGGATGTGGCCGTATTCGGCGAAAAGGACTTTCAGCAACTGGCCATTCTTCGCCGCATGAGCGAAGAACTGCTGTTTCCGGTCAAGATCGTCGGCGCCCCCACCAGTCGGGAGAGTGACGGTCTGGCGCGCAGTTCACGCAATGGCTTTTTGACCGAAAGTGAGCGCACACTCGCGCCACAGATATACCAAACCCTGCAAACCCTGAAAGCCGATATTGAAGGCGGCGAACAGGATTATCGGGCCCTGGAACAGCGCTACCGGGACAGCCTGAACCAGGCCGGCTTCCAGGTGGACTATCTGACTGTCGCCAACGCGCGCAGCCTGGCGCCCGCCAGCGCCGGGGATACCGATCTGGTGGTCGCTGTGGCCGCCAAACTGGGGAATACTCGATTGATAGACAATGTCAGTCTGGCCGTTGTGCGTGACCGGTGATTCATGCATACTTCCGGCCCCTTGAAGTGCCTGTGTGGTGGCAACACCGTGTGTCTGCAGGCTTCGGGTAGCGCAAGAGGTAACCAAGATGCAGTGCACCATGCTGAAAGCAAAACTCCATCAGGCTCGAGTCACCCACGCGGAACTTGAGTACGAAGGGTCCTGTGCCATTGACGGTGACCTGATGGACATGGCGGGTATCCTGGAATACGAACAGATCCAGATCTATAACATCGATAACGGTGAGCGCTTTGAAACCTACGCCATTCGTGGCGAAGCCGGTTCCAAGATCATCTCCGTCAACGGTGCCGCTGCGCATAAAGCCCAGCCTGGCCACCGGGTGATTATCTGCGCCTACGCCAGCTATTCCAGCGCCGAACTGGTCAACTTCAAGCCCAGCCTGATCTACATGGCGGAAGGCAACGAAGTCAAAGGCACCAGCAACGCGATTCCGGTACAGGTCGCCTGATACCGGAACCTGAAAAGGAATTCCTGAAACGCCGGCTTTTGCCGGCGTTTTTTTATGCCTCCGCTTTCCCGTGCCCCTTCCCCACCCGCCGCCATGCATTTGCGGTCGTTCACTGTTCTGTCCTTGGCCATTGACCAACACATTGTTTACTCTTGGTAGCAACCTAGCCGTTTCCCCCCTTCGACCATGGTTGAATAGCCAGCCGGGAAGCGTCACACAATAATCAAGGGAAAGCCGGGAGCCCCTGAAGCGCGCTCCCCACTGGCAGTATCCCAAGGAGGCCCTGATGTCCAAGACCCACATTCACCCTGTTCCCGCAGATTTCAAAGCCCAGACCCTGATGGATCGCGACACCTACGAGAAATGGTATGCCCAGTCCATCAATGACCCGGATACCTTCTGGGCGGACCGGGCCCGGGAATTACTGGACTGGAAAACCCCCTGGGACACGGTCAGTGACTGGGACTTCCACGAAGGCCGTGCTGCCTGGTTCAAGGGCGCCACCCTCAACGTATGCTACAACTGTGTCGACCGCCATCTGCCAGAACGGGCCAACCAGACGGCCATTATCTGGGAAGGCGATGAGCCGGATCAGGACAAGCACATTTCCTACCAGCAACTATTCGAGGAAGTCAGCAAATTCGGTAATGTACTGAAAACCCGTGGCGTCAAGAAAGGCGATCGCGTGGTGATCTACATGCCGATGATTCCCGAAGCCGCCTACGCCATGCTGGCCTGCGCCCGCATCGGCGTCATTCACTCCGTCGTGTTTGGCGGCTTCTCCCCGGAAGCCCTGAAAGATCGCATTCAGGATGCCGGTGCCTGTGCCGTCATCACCGCCGATGAAGGGGTCCGCGGTGGCAAAACCGTCCCCCTGAAAGTGAATGCCGACAAGGCCATGGCCGGGATCGAGAGCGTGCATACCTGCCTGACGGTCAAACGCACCGGCAGCGATGTGGACTGGCAGGCAGACCGGGATGTCTGGTACCACGAGGCCATGGCGGAAGCCTCCAGCGACTGCGAACCGGAATGGGTCGAAGCGGAAGACCCGCTGTTCACCCTTTACACGTCCGGCTCCACGGGCAAGCCCAAGGGCGTCGTCCACACGACCGCCGGCTATCTGCTCAACACTGCACTGACCCATAAATATGTGTTCGATTATCACGAGGGTGACATCTACTGGTGCACCGCCGATGTGGGCTGGATCACCGGGCACAGCTATATTGTCTACGGACCGCTGGCCAATGGTGCCACCACCCTGATGTTCGAGGGTGTCCCCACTTACCCGGACGCCTCACGCTGCTGGCAAGTGGTGGACAAGCACAAGGTGAATATCTTCTACACCGCACCCACCGCCATTCGCGCCCTCATGGGCCTGGGCGACGAGCCGGTCACCAAAACCTCCCGGGCCAGCCTGAAGTTGCTGGGCACGGTAGGCGAACCGATCAACCCGGAAGCCTGGGAGTGGTATTACAAGGTGGTGGGCGAGTCCCGCTGCCCCATCGTGGATACCTGGTGGCAGACCGAAACCGGCGCCATCATGATCGCGCCGCTGCCGGGTGCCGTGGATCTGAAAGCCGGCTCTGCCACCCTGCCCATGTTCGGGGTGCAACCCGTGCTGATGGACCCGGACGGCAACGAGCTGGAGGGCGCCACCTCCGGCAATCTGGCCATCAAGGCCAGCTGGCCCAGCCAGATCCGTACCGTCTATGGCGATCACCAGCGGCTGATTGATACCTATTTCAGTGCCTACAAGGGCTACTACTTCACCGGTGACGGCGCCCGTCGCGACGAGGATGGTTACTACTGGATCACCGGTCGGGTGGACGACGTACTCAACGTCTCCGGCCACCGCCTGGGCACCGCCGAGATCGAGTCCGCCCTGGTACTGCATACCAGCATTTCCGAAGCTGCCGTGGTTGGCTACCAACACGATGTGAAGGGCCAGGGTATCTATGCCTACGTGTCGCTGATGGCCGGTAAGGAAGGCAGCGAGGAGCTGGTCAAGGAGCTTCGGGATATGGTGACCCAGGAAATTGGCCCCATCGCCAAACCGGACCTGATCCACTTCGCCCCCGGCCTCCCCAAAACCCGTTCCGGCAAGATCATGCGCCGCATCCTGCGCAAGATCGCCGCCAACGAGCTGGACAGCCTGGGCGATACCTCCACCCTCGCAGACCCGGCGGTGGTGGATCAGCTCATCGATACCCGGCTGAATCAGTAAGCCCCGCCATCCGGCCGTTTCCCACACACAAAAAAGGCAGCCATCTGGCTGCCTTTTTTCATTCTATCCAGTCTTACAATGAGGCTTGCTCATCGAGCATCTGGTCTGCCAGAGAGGCCTCTAGCTGTTTGAATTCCTTCTTCCCATGCGGGTCATAGGTGTAATAGTAGACCGTCTCTTTCTTATTAATCGTATTTGCATCAATGGCCCCTTGTGGAACACCCCAGATAACGGATGCTGGCCAGAACAACAGATTCAGAAAGCCATACGTCCACTGGGCACCTTCGTTCGTCCCAATGCCCAAATAGAAATTACCGAAACCCGGCAACAGGTTCAGGCCACCAGCCACGCCCGGGTGCTTTACTTTCACCTCGGTATCCTGAATACCGACAGCATTGAGCTCACGCAAACGAACTTCATCAGCCCGGCTCAGCGATGTACAACCTGTTGAACTGAATACTGCCAGAGCAAGCAGGCAGAGAAACGCGACATTCCTCATTATTATTTCCCTTCCATAGATTTAATTTTCAGACCAAGTCGCGCATTCTATTTGCATAACATTTTTTTGCAACAATTCCGCCACAATCAGAAACCGACTTTTCCCAAAACCAAAAAGGCCGGCAAAAGCCGGCCTTTTTGAATGGGGAAAAGGAAGAATCAGTCTTCCTTGGCTTCCTTCATGGACAGCTTGATACGGCCACGCTGATCCACGTCGAGCACCTTCACCTTGATCAGGTCGCCTTCATTGACGTAGTCAGACACCTTCTCCACCCGCTCTTCAGCGATCTGGGAGATGTGCAGCAGACCTTCGGTACCGGGCATGATCGCCACGAATGCGCCGAAATCCACCACCTTGGTGACCTTGCCTTCGTAGATAGCACCCACTTCCGCTTCGGCAGTGATCTCTTCCACACGGCGCACGGCTTCTTCCGCTTTCTCGCGGGTCTCACCGTAGATCTTCACGCTGCCATCGTCTTCCAGATCGATGGTACAGCCAGTCTCTTCGGTCAGCGCACGGATGGTGGCGCCGCCTTTACCGATCACGTCACGGATTTTGTCCGGGTTGATCTTCAGGGTCAGCAGGGTCGGCGCATTGTCAGATACCTGGGTGCGGGACTCAGCAATCGCCTTGGCCATTTCACCGAGGATGTGGATACGGCCGGCATTGGCCTGCTCCAGCGCCTTTTCCATGATCTCTTCAGTGATGCCTTCGATCTTGATGTCCATCTGCAGGGCGGTGACGCCACGGGCAGTACCGGCCACCTTGAAGTCCATGTCGCCCAGGTGATCTTCATCACCGAGGATATCGGACAGTACCGCGAAGCGGCCATCTTCTTCCTTCACCAGGCCCATGGCGATACCGGCCACCGGCGCGGTCAGGGGTACACCGGCATCCATCAGCGCCATGGAGGTGCCACAGACGGACGCCATGGAGGAGGAACCGTTGGACTCAGTGATTTCGGACACCACGCGAATGGAGTACGGGAAATCTTTTTCGTTGGGCACGACCGCTTCCACACCGCGACGGGCCAGACGGCCGTGGCCGATCTCGCGACGCTTGGGAGAGCCAATCATGCCGGTTTCGCCCACACAGTAGGGAGGGAAGTTGTACTGCAGCATGAAGTGGTCCTGACGTGACCCTTCCAGTGCATCGATAAACTGGGCATCACGCATGCCGCCCAGGGTGGCGGTAACGATCGCCTGGGTTTCACCACGGGTGAACAGGGCGGAACCGTGAGTCTTGGCCAGCACCCCCACTTGACACTCGATAGCACGCACCGCATCCAGGGCGCGACCGTCGATACGTGGCTTGCCGGACACGACCGCTTCACGGACCACGGATTTCTCGACCTTGCCGAACAACTCCTTCACTTCCCCGGCTTCCGGAGCACCTTCTTCACCGGTAGCAAACGCGTCTACGCAGGCATCACGCAGTTCGCCCACTTTGGCGTAACGAGCCATCTTCTCGGTGATGGTATAGGCTTCAGCCAGAGCGCCTTCGAACTTTTCCTTGATGGCATTTTTCAGCTCGGTATTCTCGGCAGGTGCCTGCCAGTCCCACTTCGGGGTGCCCACTTCGGCGGCAAATTCCTTGATGCCCTGGATTACCGGCTGCATCTCCATGTGACCAAACAGCACCGCACCCAGCATCTGGTCTTCGGACAGCTCCTTGGCTTCGGATTCCACCATCAATACGGCAGGCTCGGTACCGGCAACCACCAGGTCCAGCGCGGATTCTTCCAGCTCACTGCGGCTGGGGTTGAGGATGTACATGCCATCCTTGAAACCCACGCGGGCGGCGCCGATAGGGCCACCGAACGGAATACCGGAAATGGATAGGGCGGCGGAAGTGCCGATCAGGGCGGCGATATCCGGATCCTGGTTCTTGTCAGCGGACATGACCGTGGCCACGACCTGCACTTCATTCATGAAGCCCTTGGGAAACAGCGGGCGAATGGGGCGATCAATCAGGCGGCAGGTCAGGGTTTCTTTTTCGCTGGGACGACCTTCACGCTTGAAGAAGCCACCCGGAATACGGCCGGCGGCGTAGGTCTTTTCCTGGTAGTTAACGGTCAGGGGGAAGAAGTTCTTGCTGGGATCCGCTTCTTTCTTGCCTACTACGGTGACCAGCACTTCGGTGTCACCGATACGGACCATGACAGCGGCGGTGGCCTGGCGGGCAATTTGCCCGGTTTCCAGGGTTACCGTGTCACGGCCGAACTGAATCTGTTTAGTGATTTTATTGAACATATCTCGTCTCTTCTCTCTTCACGACAATCTTCGAGGCCCATGCCTCTGATAACAATTCATCTTTTGCCCGGGCATCATATCCCGCCAGGGCGCCTGGCCCAACCGTAAATTGGCCTGGAGACACGCCTGAGCCCTCTGGCCCACGATACCTCGACGCGATCTTACCGCCCGATTTTCCGCAGGCCAGAAACAACAGAAGCCCGGCGGCTGCCGAGCTTCTGTTGGGGTTACCCGATCTGCTGTCTTTTAGCGACGCAGACCCAGCTTTTCAATCAGCTGCAGGTAACGGGTACGGTCCTTCTTGGCCAGGTAGTCCAGCAGCTTACGACGCTGGTTTACCATGCGGATCAGGCCGCGACGGCTGTGGTGATCCTTCTTGTGACCCTTGAAGTGGTCCTGCAGGCCGTTGATGTTGGCGCTCAGCAGAGCAATCTGCACTTCCGGGGAACCGGTATCGCCTTCTTTCTGGCCGTGCTCTTTCAGGATTTCCGCTTTCTGTTCAGTGGTTAATGCCATGCTATTTCTCCAATATGCTCAATAAAAAGACGCGGTCAGCCATGCATATTTATAGCTGCCGTCGTTTGGCCTCAGCCCGATACCAGTCGACGCGGCGCAATGCGCCCGTCTTCCAGCACTTCACCGACACCCAGAAATTCTTCACTGGATGCCTGGTAAATACTGACCCAGCCGTCCGCGGGACGGTCTGAGCTCATCACTGGCTGACCCTGCTGCAGGTAATAGGCAGCATTGTCACCCAGCTCAATGCGCGGCCAGTCTGCCACGCTGGTAGATAAAGGCAAGAGCAGCTCGTCGATTGCCTCAAAACCACCGGTTTCCTTGATCTTGCCCAGCTGCTCCAGGGTCAGCATGCGTTCCGCCGGGTAGGGGCCGGCTGACAAGCGGCGCAGCGCCGTCACATGGCCGCCACAACCCAGCTTTTCACCGGTATCTTCCACCAGCGAGCGCACATAGGTGCCTTTGGAACAATCCACCTCGAATTCCAGCTCATCACCTTCGATTCGCAGGATGCGGATATCATAAATCGTTACCGGGCGCGCTTTGCGCTCCACGGTTTTGCCTTCGCGGGCCAGCTTGTAGAGCGGCACGCCATCATACTTGATCGCCGAATACATGCTCGGCACCTGCTCGATATCCCCCTTAAAGGACATCAGGGCATCTTCAATCTGGGCCGGGCTGGCGGTTACGTCGGCGGTTCTGACTACCTCACCATCCGCATCACCGGTTTCCGTGATCACGCCTAATTTGGCGGTCACCCGGTAGCTCTTGTCAGATTCCAGCAGAAACTGGCTGAACTTGGTGGCTTCACCAAAACAGATCGGCAACATCCCGGTAGCCAGTGGGTCCAGGCTGCCGGTGTGGCCGGCCTTGGCTGCCGCAAACATTTTCTTGGCCATCTGCAGGGCACCATTACTGCTGACGCCACTGTTTTTATCCAACAGCAGAATGCCGTTGACGTTACGGCCACGGGGACGACGTTTTGCCACCTGACAGCTCCGCTACACTAATCGTTTTCGGTTTCATCGTTGTCCGGACGCAATTCCCGGTCTTCCGCGCGGGCTTCATCGATCAGCTGGGAAAGATGGGCCGCCCGCTCCGGGGTCATGTCGTAATGGAAACGCAATTTCGGGGTAGTGCGGGTATTGAGGCTTTGCGCCAGGCTGCTGCGCAGGAAACCACTGGCTTTCACCAGCACGGCTTCCGCTTCCGCGCCCTCTTCCTCTCCTTTGCCAAGCAACGTGAAATACACGTCGGCAAAGGACAGGTCCCGGGACACCGTCACATCTTGAATGGTGGCCAGGTTTACCCGCGGGTCTTTCATTTCAAACTGCAATAACCGCGACAGCTCACGCTGAATCTGGTCGGCAATCCGATCAGTGCGGTTAAAGCCCTGCGGGCGACGATGACGACTCATGGTTAACGGGGCACGCTCCTTACAGGAAGCGCGCCACCTCCTTCACTTCGAAGACTTCGATCTTGTCGCCTTCCTTCACGTCGTTGTAGCTCTTCACGGCAATGCCACACTCCATGCCGTTGCGAACTTCCTGGACGTCGTCCTTGAAGCGACGCAGGGACTCCAGCTCGCCCTCGAAGATCACCACATCGTCGCGCAGCACGCGGATCGGCCGATTGCGGTACAAGGTACCCTCGATAACCATACAGCCAGCCACGGCACCGAACTTGGAGGAACGGAACACGTCGCGAACCTGGGCGGTACCGAGAATCTCTTCGCGCTTCTCCGGCGCCAGCAGGCCGCTCATGGCCGACTTGACGTCGTCGATCAGCTCATAGATGACGCTGTAGTAGCGCAGATCCAGACCTTCCTGCTCGCACAGTTTCTTGGCCTTGGAATCAGCACGGACATTGAAGCCCAGCAGCACGGCTTCACTGGTCATGGCCAGATTGACGTCGGACTCGTTGATCGCACCGACACCGGCAGACACCAGGTTCACCTTCACCTCTTCCGTGCCCAGATCATTAAGGGCACCGGTGAGGGCTTCCAGGGAACCGCGCACATCGGTCTTGAGAACGATGTTGACGGTCTTGATTTCTTCGCTGCCCATGTTGGCAAACAGGTTTTCCAGCTTGGACGCCTGTTGACGCTTGAGCTTCAGGTCACGGTCACGCTCCTGACGGAACTCGGCCACTTCGCGGGCTTTCTTCTCGTCGGGAACAACCTGTACCTGTTCACCCGCTTCCGGGGCACCGTCCAGGCCCAGCACTTCCACCGGAATGGAGGGGCCGGCAGAGGTGATCGGCTTGCCGTTCTCGTCCACCATGGCCCGCACGCGACCGAAGTGCGCACCGGCCAGCAGCATGTCACCAATATTCAGCTCACCTGCCTGCACCAGAATGGAGGCAACGGTACCGCGACCTTTTTCAATGCGCGATTCGATCACCACACCGGTGGCCGAGCCGGTGGCCGGCGATTTCAGTTCCAGCAATTCTGACTGCAGCAGGATGGCATCCAGCAGGTCATCCACGCCTTGACCGGAGTGCGCGGATACGTTGATGAACTGATATTCACCGCCCCACTCTTCCGGAATCACGTCCTTGGTGGCCAGCTCGTTACGAACCCGGTCCGGGTCTGCCTGCTCTTTATCAATCTTGTTCACGGCAATGATGATCGGGGCACCGGATGCCTTGGCGTGATTGATCGCCTCTTCGGTTTGCGGCATCACGCCATCGTCTGCAGCGACTACAATCACCACGATATCAGTGGCTTTGGCACCACGCGCACGCATGGCCGTAAAGGCGGCGTGACCCGGGGTGTCCAGGAAGGTGATCATGCCCTTCTCATGCTGTACGTGGTAAGCACCGATGTGCTGGGTAATGCCGCCCGCTTCACCGTCGGCCACCTTGGCCTTGCGGATATAATCCAGCAGGGAGGTTTTACCGTGGTCCACGTGCCCCATGATGGTGACTACCGGCGCACGATCATTCAGGTCCACATCGTCACGGTTGACCATATCGGCCAGGTGATCTTCGAGAACTTCTTCCTGACCTTTGCTGGCGACGGCCTTGTGGCCCATTTCTTCCACCAGCAAAAACGCGGTTTCCTGATCAATAAACTGGTTGACCGTCGCCATTTCACCCATCTTCATCATGGCCTTGATCAGTTCCTTGGCCTTGATGTTCATGCGCTGGGCCAGATCGCCCACGGTAATGGTTTCCGGTACTTCGACTTCGTAGATTTTCTTCTCCGTCGGGGTTTTAAAGCCGTGCTGCTTGTTCATGGAGCTCTTCATCTGCCCATGAGCAACGCCCGCCGATTTCGGCTTGCGGCGACGACGACGAGACTGGCGCTCTTCACGCTGATAACTGGCTTCCTGAGCGGCAACAACAATGGAAGACCCTTTGTCTTCCTCTTCTTCAGGCTTTTTCTCTTCCTGATCGCCACGTTTTTCCAGCTCAGCAGCAATCCGCGCCGCTTCTTCAGCAGTACGGCGAGCGGCTTCTTCTTCCGCTTTCTTGCGAGCTTCGGCTTCTTGCTTGCGCTTGGCCTCATCCGCTTCACGCTGCTTGCGTTCCGCTTCCTCGCGCTTGGCTTTCTCTTCCGGGGTTTCGGTCTTGGCTGGCTTCTTGGCGGTTGCCGTCTTGGGCACGGAGACACGCTTGGTCTTTTCTTCCGCCGCCTTTTCACCTGCAGCCTTACGCTCGGCTTCCGCACGAGCCTTGGCTTCTTCCTCTTTCTTGCTGGCCGCTTCTTCTTCGGCCTGACGCTTGGCCGCTTCTTCCGCCTTGCGTTTCTCTTCTTCCGCCAGACGCGCAGCCTCTTCCGCCGCCTTGCGTTCGGCTTCTTCGCGTTCCTGCTCCTCAAGCGCTTCGCGCTTCACGTAGGTGCGCTTCTTGCGCACTTCCACGTTAACGGTCTTGGATTTGCCCGCCGCACCGGTGGTCTTGATAGTGCTGGTGGACTTGCGCTTGAGGGTAATCTTCTTGGCTTCGGTATCCGCGGCACCATGGGACTTGCGCAGATGGGCAAGAAGCTGCTGCTTCTGCTCATCGGAGACCACTTCGCTGGCATCGCCATGGGGTAGCCCGGCGTCTTTCATCTGCGAAAGCAGTTTCTCGACGGGGGTCCCTACGATGTCGGCCAGTTTCTTTACGGTCGTTTCTGCCATGTCAGCAACACTCTCCTGTCCGTCTCTAGCAGGCTATTGAAAATAGCCTGGGCCATTGCCCTCGGGGCGAATGACCGCGCTGCCCGGCACATTCCGGTCAGCGCATTGTGTGCTTATCTTTGCGGGCCATACCGCGAAGATAGCTTGAAAAGCACCTTATGGCCTTTTCAACACCCTGCTGTTGGTGCCCGCGTCCAATCCGCCAGGATTAAAGGCCGTTACGCCCCGGCTTCATTTTCATCAGCGAACCAGGGGGCCCGGGCAGTCATGATCAGCTCGGCGGCACGCTCTTCGCTCATGCCACTGATGTCCATCAAATCATCCACCGCCTGTTCGGCCAGATCTTCCATGGTGGGGATACCGCGCGATGCCAGTTCCACAGCCAGGTCACGATCCATGCCTTCCATATTGAGAAGGTCTTCAGCGGGCTCGGCCAGCTCGAATTTCTCTTCGGATACCAGGGCTTTGGTCAGCAGGACATCCTTGGCGCGCTGGCGCAGGGCGTCGACTATATCTTCATCGAACCCGTCGATAGCGAGCATCTCTTCTTCCGGCACGTAGGCCACTTCTTCCAGGGTGGTAAAACCTTCATCCACCAGAATGCCGGCAACATCTTCGTCCACGTCCAGTTCTTTCATGAACGTTTCCAGTGCCTGGGCAGCTTCCTCTTCCTGTTTGTTCTGGGCATCGTCAAGGGTCATGACGTTGAGTTCCCAGCCAGTCAGTTCAGAGGCCAAACGGATATTCTGGCCGCTACGGCCGATGGCCTGAGCCAGAGCGGACTCGTCTTCCACCGCGATATCCATGGAGTGACTTTCTTCATCCATAACAATGGAAGCCACTTCCGCCGGCTGCATGGCATTGATCACCAACTGTGCCGGGTTGTCGTCCCACAGGACGATATCGATACGTTCACCGGCGAGCTCATTGGAGACCGCCTGAACACGGGCACCGCGCATACCCACGCAGGCACCGACCGGATCAATACGCTGGTCATTGCTTTTCACGGCAATCTTGGCACGGGATCCAGGATCACGGGCAGCACCCTTGATTTCGATCAGCTCTTCACCGATTTCCGGCACTTCGATCTTGAACAGCTCGACCAGCATGTCCGGGCAGGCTCGGCTGGCAAACAGCTGCGGGCCACGGTTTTCTTCGTTCACGCCCAGCAAATACGCACGGATTCGGTCATTCTGACGCACCGCTTCACGGGGAATCATGTGCTCACGGGTGATCAACGCTTCCGCATTCCCGCCCAGATCCAGAACGATGGAATCCCGGTTGGCTTTTTTGACGATGCCGCTGATCAACTCACCAATGCGATCACGATACTCTTCGATGATCTGGCGACGCTCGGCTTCGCGCACTTTCTGCACGATAACCTGTTTGGCAGTCTGGGCACCGATACGACCGAAGGCTTCCGATTCGATCTCTTCTTCCCAGGTGTCACCAATCTGCAGAGACGGATCCTGCTCATGGGCTTCATCAAGGGTCAGCTGTTTACCGAATTCATAAAGCTCTTCGTCGGGTACGACGTGCCATACGCGGAACGTGCGGGAATCGCCGGATACCCGGTCAATATCCACGCGAATTTCCACGTCTTCTTCCTTAAAGCGTTTTTTGGTAGCGGCCGCCAGTGCCAGCTCGATGGCCTCGAAAATCACGTCACGGCTGACGCCTTTTTCGTTTGATACGGTTTCCGCTACCAGCAGGATCTCTTTGTTCATGGCCAAGCCTTTACAAAGACAAAGTTCTTCAGGGCGTGCTCAGTCGAAGCGAGGCTGCAACCGGGCACGATCTACCTGACTGTAAGGAATACGCAGAGTGTCGCCATCAAGCTCCACCACCAGCGTTTCGCCATCCACGGCCACAATGGCCGCCGTCATTTTACGCTTGCCTGATACCGGCGCCAGCAACTTCAGCTGAACATCTTCACCGATATAGTCGGCATATTGCGCAATATCAAACATGGGCCGATCCATGCCCGGCGAAGACACCTCCAGGTTGTATTCGCCAGGTATTGGATCTTCCACATCCAGCACGCCGCTGATTTCGTGACTCACCGCCGCGCAATTATCTACTGTGATACCGTCGCTGTGGTCGATATAGACACGCAAAACAGCCCCGCGCCCCTGGATATGTTCAATACCCCAAAGCACGAAGCCCAAGTCCTCAACGACCGGAGCCAGCAGCTCCGTCAATTGTTCTACGCGTTTCGACATGTCCTTTCCGACAGTACAAACAAAAAATGGGCCTGGGGACAATACAGCCACTGCAAGGAAGCCATGCAATCGACCGCACATCCACCGCCCATTCCACTGCTGCGGATAACAAAAGGCCCCTGCTAGAGGGGCCTTTTGTCCGCTTTGAACCCGCCGTAGCCGGTTCTTCTAAGTGGTAGCGGGGGCAGGATTTGAACCTACGACCTTCGGGTTATGAGCCCGACGAGCTACCAGACTGCTCCACCCCGCAATAAACCGTTGAACCGTAAGCGCCCCTCGGCACTCGATCTGCATTCTGGTGCGTGCAGATCTTTTGGTTCCAGCTGACTGAGCCTGACTCGCTAAAGCTGCTCAACCGGCCTCAAATATCGAGCGCAAATAGTACTTAGAGGCGCTCACTCTGTCAAGGCAAAGACGAAAAAAACATTTATTTTTCGCTGCCTTAGCACAACAAGGAGCACGCCCCTTCTGTGCAGTTGCAAGCACTCCTGTGCCCGCATTACCGACACGGCTGGCGACGTTTTTTGTCGCAGAAACCAGGCCGGCAGACACAACCGCGTTGTGCCGTTTTCGTGATCGCAGACTTCCGCCATCACCCCGATCAAGACAGTCAAGCGCTGTCTGGCCGGACCGAGATCCACTCAGGACCTCTCTTCCAAATTGGTGCCGAAGGCCGGACTTGAACCGGCACGAGCGAAGCTCACTACCCCCTCAAGATAGCGTGTCTACCAATTCCACCACTTCGGCAAAGAACGCTTTACTTACTGCTCCGACTGAGGCACTTCAGTCGGGGCCGGGGATTCTACCCCAGCTTGAGGCACATCCGAAACCTCTTTTTGCGCCGGCACCTCATCGGATGCCACAGGCACCTCTGACAGAGTGGCGGGCACATCAGAATCCACTGGAGCCGCGGGCACATCGTCTTCCTGCTGCTCAAGGGTTTCCAGTTCCGGCAAGAAGCTGCGCACACCCTCGGCTTCCTGGCGCGCCATCCAGGCCAGCGCCATGCTGGTGACAAAGAACACCACCGCAAGCAGCGCCGTGGCACGGGTCAGGAAATTGGCTGACCCGGCACTGCCAAATACGGTCTGCGATCCCCCGCCACCGAAAGAGGCTCCGGCATCGGCACCTTTACCGTGCTGAATCAGCACCAGACCGATCAGGCCAAGGGCCGCCAGTACATGCACTACGTGAACAACAATATCCATAATGACTCTATTATTCCGCCGCCTGACAGATAGCAATAAAACTGTCAGCTGTTAACGATGCCCCGCCTATCAGACCCCCATCGATGTCTGACTGGGCAAACAGAAGGGCGGCATTATCCGCCTTTACACTGCCGCCGTAAAGCAAGCACAGCGATTCAGCGATATCCGGATCGTTTTTTTCCAATGACGCCCGCAACGAGGCGTGCACTTCCTGGGCCTGCTCCGGGCTGGCAGTCCTGCCGGTGCCGATGGCCCACACAGGTTCATAGGCCACCACCGCCTTACCGAAAGCCGCAACACCCACGGCATCAATCACCGCCTGCAACTGTCCACAGACCACGGATTCCGTGTTTCCGGCCTCACGCTCTTCCAGGGTTTCTCCCACACAGAGGATCGGAACCAGGCCCGCGGCCTGGGCGCGAGAAAACTTGTCGGCGATCACCGCATCGGTTTCCCCGTACAGGGCACGGCGCTCGGAATGACCCACAATCACGTGACTGCAGCCCACCTCCGCAAGCATGGCTGCGGACACCTCGCCAGTGAAAGCCCCGTCATCCTGATCACTCAGATTCTGCCCACCCACCTTGATGGCCGCCGGCAGCTGGCTTCTGGCCGCAGCCAGGTAGGGAAAGGGCGGACAGATCAACACCTGCGCCACACCCTCATAGCTGCTCAACGCTTCCGCCATCTCAGACAGAAGTGCCTCCCGCCCGTTCATTTTCCAGTTACCGGCAACCAGCGGTGTTCTTGATTTCATTTGTCATTTCCTTGAATAGAAAAATGCCGCAAGCCCAAGGGCGATTACGCAATCGCCTTTTCCACCACATCCGCCAGCTCGCGGCACAGGGCAGCCACCTGGTCCGGGTCCTTGCCCTCGATCATCACCCGCACCAATGGCTCAGTGCCGGAAGGCCGCAGCAGGATGCGGCCATTACCGGCCAGCGCTTTTTCGGCTTCCGCCATGGCCGTTTTGACTTCGGGCTTGTCCATAAAGCCGTCACGATTGGGGCCTCGCACGTTGATCATCGTCTGGGGCAACAAGGCCACATCCGCCACCGCCTCCGCCAGGCTCTGGTCTCGACGTGACAGCGCCGCCAGAACCTGCAAGGCTGAAACCGTGCCATCTCCGGTGGACGTGCGATCCAGACAAACCAGATGGCCGGAAGACTCGCCACCGATTAACCAACCACGCTGGTCAAGCTGCTCCATCACATAACGATCCCCCACTTTGGCACGCACGAACTCAATATCCAGCGCCTGCAGGGCCAGCTCAAGACCGAAATTGGACATCAGGGTACCGACTACGCCGGGCAGTTCCGCCCCGCTCTCCTTGCGATCGCGGGCCACTACAAACAATAGCTGATCGCCGTCCACCAGATTACCGCTGTGATCCACCATGATCAGCCGGTCCGCATCGCCATCCAGCGCCACCCCGAGGTCCGCTTTTTCCTCAATCACGCGCTGCTGCAGCTTTTCCGGATGCGTGGAGCCGCAATCGCGGTTGATATTGAAGCCGTCCGGCGTGTTGGCCAGGGCCACCACCTCAGCACCCAGCTCCTCGAACACATCCGGGGCAATGTGGTACGCCGCACCATTGGCGGTATCGACCACAATCTTCATGCCATTCAGGTTCAATCCGGGCACCGTGCTCTTGCAGAATTCAATGTACCGACCTCGGGCATCATCAATCCGGCGCACCTTGCCAAGCTGGTCAGTGGCCACGACCGACATCTCTTCATCCAGAAGCCGCTCAATTTCCAGCTCAATGTCATCACTGAGCTTGCGCCCGTCCGCGCCAAAGAACTTGATGCCGTTATCGGTGTAGGCGTTATGGGAGGCGGAAATGACAATACCTGCCTGGGCCGATAGCGTCCGGGTCAGATAGGCAATGCCCGGTGTCGGCAGAGGGCCGAGCAGACGCACATCAACACCCGCCGCAGAAATGCCCGCTTCCAGGGCCGACTCGAACATATACCCGGAAATACGGGTATCCTTGCCAATCAGAATCTTGCTGCCGCCGCGGGCAGCCAGCACTTTACCGGCCGCCCAACCCAGTTTGAGCACGAAATCCGGAGTAATGGGGAATTCCCCTACCGTGCCCCGCACGCCATCTGTCCCGAAATATTTACGCGCCATGACGACTCCTTGTGCAGTTATTTTGTGCGCTCACCGCCACTTGACTGTCGAACGGCATGTGCGAGACGCACCACATCCACGGTTTCCTTCACATCGTGTGCGCGAACGATCATTGCACCGCGCTCAACACACATCACGGCCGCTGCCAGACTGGCGGGCAACCGCTCATTCACGTCCCGACCGAGCAGTTTACCAAACAGAGACTTGCGTGAGATACCGATCAGAATTGGCAGTGCCAATTCCTGCAAAGCGGCCATTTCATGCATTAGCGTGAGGTTGTGTGCCACGGTTTTGGCAAAGCCAAAACCCGGATCGACAAGCAGTCGTTCGCGGGGAATGCCCACCTGCCCACAGGCGGCAATGCGTTGGCGCAGGAAATCGACCACCTCGGCGGTGACGTCCTGGTAACGGGGATCGTCCTGCATGTTGCCGGGCTCTCCTCGCATGTGCATCAGACACACAGGTAACCCGCTGGCAGCCGCAGCGTCCAGGGCGCCGGATCGGCGCAGGGCACGCACATCATTGATCATGCCTGCGCCTGCTGCCGCGGCACCACGAATCACTGCGGCAGTGCTGGTATCCACAGACACAAGGGCATCAAGCTCCGACGTCAGCGCCTCGACGACCGGCACCACCCTGTCCAGCTCCTGCTGTTCGGACACCGGTGCCGCACCGGGACGGGTGGACTCGCCGCCCACGTCAATAATGGCCGCACCATCCGCCAGCATTCGCTCCGCCTGACGCAGGGCAGCATCCCGCTCGGTAAAGCGGCCACCATCGGAAAAGGAATCCGGGGTTACATTCAGTATCCCCATAACGACAGGCGCGGACAGGTCTAGTGTCCGCGCCCCACAGGTCAGCGTTTCAATCATGGATCAGTGAGTATTGGCAGGCCCACCGATGGCATCGTCACCCGGCTCTTTATCGCCGGTGGCGGCACCATTGCCCGGCCCCTGATCACGCCAGTCTTTCGGCGGACGAGGCTTGTGGCCAGCCATGATGTCGTCGATCTGACCGGCATCAATGGTTTCGTATTGCATCAAGGCTTCCGCCATCAGGTCCAGCTTGTCGCGGTTGTCCTCGAGAATCTGCTTGGCTCGGCCATAGCAGCTATCAATGATAGCCCTCACCTCGCGATCAATCTCTTCAGCGGTCTGCTCGGACATGCTCTTGCGCTGAGACATTTGCTTACCCAGGAAGACTTCACCCTCTTCTTCCTCGTAGGCCAGCGGGCCCAGCTTCTCGCTCAGCCCCCACTTGGTCACCATGGCACGGGCAAGCTTGGTAGCGCGCTCAATGTCATTGGAGGCACCGGTTGTGACACCGTCGAAGCCCAATGTCATTTCCTCGGCCAGACGACCGCCGTAGAGCGAACAGATGGAAGATTCCAGACCGCGCTTGGACTGGGAATACTTGTCTTCTTCCGGCAGGTACATGGTCACACCCAGGGCCCGGCCACGGGGAATGATGCTGACCTTGTAGACAGGATCATGTTCCGGCACCAGACGCCCGACAATGGCGTGACCCGCCTCGTGATAGGCAGTATTCAGCTTTTCTTTCTCGCTCATCACCATGGAGCGACGTTCGGCGCCCATCAGGATCTTGTCCTTGGCTTTCTCAAACTCCTCCATGGACACCATGCGCTTGTTGGCACGGGCAGCGAACAGCGCAGCTTCATTGACCAGGTTGGCCAGGTCCGCGCCGGAGAAACCGGGAGTACCACGGGCAATCACACTGGGGTCCACATCTTCGGAGATAGGCACCTGACGCATGTGCACCTTGAGCACGTGTTCGCGGCCACGGATATCCGGCAGCGGCACCGTTACCTGACGGTCGAAACGGCCCGGGCGCAACAGCGCCGGGTCCAGCACGTCGGGACGGTTGGTGGCGGCGATCACGATAATGCCCTCATTGCCATCAAAGCCATCCATTTCCACCAGCAGCTGGTTCAACGTCTGCTCACGCTCATCGTGGCCACCGCCCAGGCCGGCGCCACGGGAGCGCCCCACCGCATCAATCTCGTCGATGAAGATAATGCAGGGCGAATGCTTCTTGGCCTGCTCGAACATGTCGCGCACACGGCTGGCACCCACACCGACGAACATTTCCACGAAGTCAGAGCCGGAAATACTGAAGAACGGCACCTTGGCCTCACCGGCAATCGCCTTGGCGAGGAGGGTCTTACCGGTACCCGGAGAGCCAACCATCAGCACACCGCGGGGAATCTTGCCGCCCAGGCGCTGGAATTTGGCCGGATCGCGCAGGAACTCCACAAGCTCCTGCACCTCTTCCTTGGCCTCTTCCACGCCCGCCACATCGGCGAAGGTGGTTTTGATCTGGTCTTCGCCCAGCAATTTCGCCTTGGATTTACCAAAGGTCATCGGGCCACTGCCACCTCGGCCTCCGCCCTGCATCTGGCGCATGAAAAAGATAAAAATAGCCAGGATGATCAGAATCGGCAGTACGGACAGGAACAGCTGCATCAGGAAACCCTGACGCTCCGGCTCCACACCCACCACATTCACCTTGTTCTGGATCAACGTGGGCATCAGGTTGGTGTCCAGAGTCGGCGGTTTGACCGTCTTGAACTGGCTGCCATCCTTGTAGGTGCCGGTAATCGCACTTTCGCCGATCTTGGCTTCCTGCACGTCACCACTCTCTACCCGCGAGATGAAGTCCGAGTAGGGAATGCTGGTTGTTGCAGGCTGGGTGCTGATGCTGGACGCCACCACGTAAAGGACGCCGGCGATAACCAGCCACAGCACAATATTCTTGGTCATGTCGTTCAAGGGAGACCTCGATCAATTCCGGGCGCTTGACGCGCACAATAACGAATTTACACCTTACACCATTTGCCCAACCCTGAGTAATGCCGGTTCGGACAGCAAAACGGCCATTTTACGGCTTATTTCAGACCACTGGCCAGCTGGTACACCTCGGTGGATCGGGCCCGGCTGGCGGCCGGCTTGCGGCTGACAACCCGGTCAAAACGCTGCAGCAGCATTTGCCGGTACTCATCAAACCCTTCGCCCTGAAATACCTTGACCAGAAACTGGCCATCCGGTTCCAGCACCCGCTCGGCCATATCCAGCGCCAACTCCGCCAGATACATGGCCCGCGGCTGATCCACGCCCTTGTTACCACTCATATTGGGGGCCATGTCGGACATTACAAGGTCTGCCTTGCGATCCCCGAGGGCCGCCAGGATTTGCTCATACACAGCATCTTCGCGGAAATCCCCTTCGATGAAGGTCACATCCGGCAAGGCGTCCATGGGAAGGATATCGCTGGCGATGACAGTGCCGTGTGAACCCATCAGCCGGCCCGCCACCTGGGACCAGCCACCCGGCGCGGCCCCCAGGTCCAGCACCGTCATACCGGGCCGGAACAGGCGGTCCTTCTCATGCATTTCCAGCAACTTGAAGCTGGCGCGGGAGCGGTAGCCCTCCGCCTGGGCCTTCGCCACCCACTGGTCGCTGAAATGCTCCTTGAGCCAGGCCTTGCTGGTTTTGGAACGGCTCGATTTCGCCATCAGAGATTACCTCACCCACCCGGTTTGCCGTTCCTGTGCGTAACGGCTGCTTTTCAATTTGCTAACCCGTAGAATACGCCCACTGTCGGGGCAACCCGGACATTCCCTTATTTCCGGTGTCGCCCCGCTGGCGACACCTTGCAGCTCTGGAGCCACACCGTGCCGCTATCGCAACAGGACATCAAACGGCTGCGCCGTATTGGCCACCACCTCAAGCCCGTGCTCATTTTCGGTGGCAAAGGCCTTACCGAAACCTTTATCGAAGAGCTGAACCTTCGCCTGGAAGACCACGAACTAATCAAGGTGAAGGTCAATGCGGAAACCCGTGACGACCGGGCCGCCATCGTCCAGGCCCTGAGCGAAAAGGGTAGCGCCGAGCTGATCCAGCGCATCGGCAACATTGCCCTGCTCTACCGGCCGGCACAGAAACCCAACCCGAAACTATCCAATATCCTGCGCTATCAGGACGCATAACTGCCGCCTGACTTCCTCGCAGGCCTTATGAAAAAGGCGACGTTAAACGTCGCCTTTTCTTTTCCCTTGCAACTTGAACCTTTCAACTTGCAACTCAGATGTGCTCGACCTTGTCGACCTCATACTCGCGGGTACCCCCGGGAGTATCGATCTGCACCACATCACCTTCTTCCCGGCCGATCAGGCCGCGGGCAATGGGAGAATTGACGCTCAACTTGCCCTGCTTGATGTTGGCTTCGTCGTCACCCACGATCTGGTAAACCTTCTCTTCGTCGGTATCCACATCAATGATGGTGACGGTCACGCCAAAGATCACCTTGCCGGTGTTTTCCAGCTCGGTGATATCGATGATCTGCGCGGCGCCCAGCTTTGACTCGATCTCGTTGATCCGCCCCTCGCAGAAACCCTGCTGCTCACGGGCCGCATGGTATTCCGCGTTTTCTTTCAGATCGCCATGCTCACGAGCCTCGGCAATGGCAGCCGTAATGCGCGGGCGATCTTCCCGCTTCAGCTTCTCCAGCTCCGCACGCAGGGCATCGGCCCCTTTGGCGGTCATTGGTATGCGTTGCATAGTTGTCCTCGTCTTTTTATGGAAACCGCCCGGAGCACTCGGCTCCGAGCGCTCCATGGGACGATTTACTGCATTTGGGCGTGCAAATCCTGCAAGCGGCGAACCGTCGGCTCGCCACTGATACCCAGCGCCTGACACACCGCATGGGCCGCCGTAATGGTGGTGGTATAGAACACCCGGTGCTGCAGGGCAGAGCGACGGATGGCGAAGGAATCACGAATCGCCTGTTTGCCCTCGGTGGTGTTCACGATCAGGGCAATCTCGTCATTCTTGATCATGTCGACGATATGCGGACGCCCTTCCAGCACCTTGTTGACCACTTTCACTTCCAGACCAGCGTCGCTGATCACCTTGGCAGTGCCGCGTGTAGCCACCAGCTTGAATCCACGCTCGATCAGCATACGCGCCACATCAATGGCTGCCGGCTTGTCCACTTCCCGCACGGAAATAAAGGCAGTACCTTTTTCCGGCAGTTTTTCGCCAGCACCCAGGGACGCCTTGCCAAAGGCTTCCGCAAAGGTGGCACCCACACCCATCACTTCCCCGGTGGATTTCATTTCCGGGCCCAGGATCGGGTCTACTTTCGGGAACTTGGCAAACGGGAAGACCGCTTCCTTCACGAAGTAGTGCTGCGGTTTGACCTCTTCGGTGAAGCCCTGTTCCTTGAGGCTGGTACCGGCCATGCAACGGGCGGCCACCTTGGCCAGAGACACGCCGATGCACTTGGACACGTAGGGCACGGTCCGTGAGGCACGGGGATTCACTTCCAGAACATACACCTCACCGCTCTTGACGGCGAACTGCACATTCATCAGGCCGATCACGCCCAGCTCCAGCGCCATATCGGCGGCCTGCTGGCGCATCACGTTCTGCACCTCTTCGTCCAGGGAGTACGGCGGCAGGGAACAGGCGGAGTCACCGGAGTGTACGCCAGCCTGCTCGATATGCTGCATGATGCCGCCGATTACCACGTCGCTGCCATCACAGACCGCATCCACGTCCACCTCGATGGCGTCATCCAGGAAGCGATCCAGCAGCACCGGCGAGTCGTTGGACACGGAAACCGCGTTCATCATGTAGTTGCGCAGCTCGGCCTCGCTGTAGACGATTTCCATGGCACGACCACCCAGCACATAGGAGGGACGCACCACCAGCGGATAACCGATTTCCTCCGCCAGACGCACCCCATCTTCCATCGAGCGGGCGGTACGGTTGGGCGGCTGCTTGAGGCCCAGCTTGTTGACCATCTGCTGGAAACGCTCCCGGTCTTCTGCCTCGTCAATGGCATCCGGCGGGGTACCGATAATGGGCACACCGGCGGCCTGCAGGGCACGGGCCAGCTTCAGCGGCGTCTGGCCGCCGTACTGCACGATCACACCCTTGGGTTTTTCCTTGGCGACGATGGCCAGCACGTCTTCCAGGGTCACCGGCTCGAAATACAGGCGATCGGAAGTGTCGTAATCCGTGGACACGGTCTCCGGGTTACAGTTGACCATGATGGTCTCGTAACCGTCATCCTTCATGGCGAAGGCGGCATGCACACAGCAGTAATCGAACTCGATGCCCTGACCGATCCGGTTGGGGCCACCACCGATGACCATGATCTTGTCACGGTCGGACGGGTTCGCCTCGCACTCTTCGTCATAGCTGGAGTACATGTAGGCGGTGTCGGTGGAAAATTCCGCCGCACAGGTATCCACTCGCTTGTAGATGGGCTGCACACCCAGCTCTTCGCGTTTGCCGCGCACGTCCGCTTCCTTCACCCCCAGCAGCTGGGCCAGACGGGCATCGGAGAACCCCTTGCGCTTGAGTGCGTAAAGATTGTCACGGCTCAGGTCGCTGAAGGTAGTGGCTGCCAGCTGCTGCTCGGCGCGCACCAGATCTTCAATCTGCACCAGGTACCAGCGGTCGATCTTGGTGATATTGAACACATCATCCACGGTCATACCGACCCGGAAGGCATCACCGACGATCCAGATCCGCTCGGGGCCCGGCGTGGCCAGCAACTGGGCCACCTGCTCGCGGGCATCCGGCGCGGACGGATCCACGCTGGGATCAAAGCCCACGGACTCGGTTTCCAGACCGCGCAGGGCTTTCTGTACGGATTCCTGGAAGTTGCGGCCAATGGCCATCACTTCGCCCACGGACTTCATCTGGGTGGTCAGCACCGCGTCGGCTTCGGCGAACTTTTCAAAGTTGAAGCGCGGAATCTTGGTAACCACGTAATCGATGGACGGTTCGAAAGAGGCCGGAGTCTTGCCGCCGGTGATCTCGTTCTGCAGTTCGTCAAGGGTGTAACCCACCGCCAGCTTGGCGGCCACCTTGGCAATCGGGAAGCCGGTGGCCTTGGACGCCAGCGCCGAAGAACGGCTCACCCGCGGGTTCATTTCGATCACTACCATGCGCCCGTTGTCCGGGTTGACCCCGAACTGTACGTTGGAACCGCCGGTTTCCACACCGATCTCGCGCAGCACCGCCAGGGAGGCGTCGCGCATGATCTGGAACTCTTTATCGGTCAGGGTCTGCGCCGGTGCCACGGTGATGGAGTCACCGGTGTGTACGCCCATGGGGTCAAAGTTTTCGATGGAGCAAACGATGATGCAGTTGTCCTTTTTATCGCGGACCACTTCCATCTCGTACTCTTTCCAGCCCAGCAGGGACTCGTCGATCAACAGCTCGTTGGTGGGCGACAGGTCCAGGCCACGCTGACAGATTTCCTCGAACTCTTCCCGGTTATAGGCAACACCGCCACCGGAGCCGCCCATGGTGAAACTGGGCCGGATAATGCAGGGAAAGCCCAGATCTTCCAGGGCCGCATTGGCCTCTTCCATGTTGTGGGCGATGGCAGAGCGCGGGCATTCCAGACCGATGGCTTTCATGGCCTGGTCGAAACGGTGCCGATCTTCCGCCTTGTCGATGGCATCCTGGGTGGCGCCGATCATTTCCACACCGAACTCGGCCAGCACACCGTGCTTGTCCAGATCCAGGGCGCAATTCAGGGCAGTCTGCCCGCCCATGGTGGGCAGCAGGGCGTCCGGGCGCTCTTTTTCAATGATCTTGGCCACGGTTTGCCAGGTGATCGGCTCGATGTAGGTGGCATCGGCCATGGCCGGGTCGGTCATGATGGTGGCCGGATTGGAGTTCACCAGGATAACCCGGAACCCTTCTTCACGCAGGGCCTTGCAGGCCTGGGCACCGGAGTAGTCAAACTCACAGGCCTGACCGATCACAATCGGGCCAGCGCCAATGATGAGAATGCTTTGTATGTCAGTTCTTTTCGGCATAGTTCACTAACCGTCAGACGTAAATGGCTGCATCAGGGACCCGGCGAAGCCGGGTCTGGCTCTGGCTTACTTTTGGCTGCTGGCTTCCATCAGTTCGATGAAATGATCGAACAGCGGCGCACAGTCTCGCGGACCCGGGCTGGCTTCCGGGTGCCCCTGGAAACTGAAGGCCGGCACATCGGTGCGGTGAATACCCTGCAAGGTGCCATCGAAGAGGGACACATGCGTCACCTTCAGATTATCGGGCAGGGAGTCCATATCCACGGCAAAACCATGGTTCTGGCTGGTAATCATCACCGTGTCGTCGGCCAGGGTTTTCACCGGGTGGTTGGCACCGTGGTGGCCGGTGCCCATCTTCATGGTTTTCGCCCCGCTGGCCAGCGCCAGCAGCTGATGGCCCAAGCAGATACCGAACACCGGCTTGCCGGTGGCAACAATCTCCTTGATGGCCTCGATGGCGTAATCACAGGGCTCCGGATCCCCGGGGCCGTTGGACAGAAAGATGCCATCAGGATTCATGGCCAGCACGTCAGCGGCCGGGGTCTGTGCCGGCACCACCGTGAGCTTGCAACCGCGCTCCACCAGCATGCGCAGGATGTTGCGTTTGACGCCGTAATCATAGGCCACCACATGGAAGCGGCTATCGACGCCCTCCGTGCGGCCTTTTTCCAGATCCCAGGTGGACTCGGTCCAGGTATAGGCATCACTGACGGTGACTTCCTTGGCCAGATCCATGCCCTTGAGCCCCGGGAAGGCCTTGGCCGCTTCCAGTGCCTTGGACTCATCCAGGTTATCGCCGGCAAGGATGCAGCCGTTCTGGGCACCCTTGTCACGCAGGATACGGGTCAGGCGGCGGGTATCGATCTCCGCAATGGCCACGATATTGTTGTCGCGCAGGTAGTCCGGCAAGGACTGCTGGCTACGCCAGTTGCTGACCGTCATGGCCAGATCGCGAATCACCAGGCCGGACGCCCAGATCTGCGCGGACTCTTCGTCCTCGGGCGTCACACCGGTGTTGCCAATATGAGGATAGGTCAGGGTCACAATCTGTTTGGCGTAGGAGGGATCCGTAAGGATTTCCTGGTAGCCGGTCATAGCGGTGTTGAACACCACTTCACCCACGGTCTGACCCGTGGCACCGATAGCAACACCCCGAAAGATGCTTCCGTCTTCAAGAGCGAGAATGGCGGGAACCGTCAACGCAACCTCCAGGCTGGTAAGAATATAGGGAGATATGCGGCAGGGCACATTCGCAAAAAAGCGAGATGGATTGCTCCACCTCGCTTTTTCATGAAATTCGTCATCAGTGCCCCGCACGCCCATCACGGGCTGCGCGCTATTTTAGGGGCTCAGCCGGCAAATGTCACCCTTTGCCGGGCGCAACCGACCGCTGGCAGCCCCGGGGCTTTCTCAGGCCTTGCCCCAGCCGGCGCTTTCACCCGCCAGACCAAGCACATCCTGCATGTCGAACAATCCCTTGTCGTGGCTGGCCAGCCAGGCTGCGGCCCGGACCGCCCCGCGACCAAAGGCCATGCGACTGGAGGCCTTGTGGGTGATTTCCACCCGCTCGCCGTCTGCGGCGAACATGACGGTGTGATCGCCAACAATGTCCCCGGCACGAATGGTCTCGAAACCGATGGTCTGGCGGTCGCGCTCACCGGTACGACCTTCACGCCCATAGACGGCGCATTCGTTCAGGTCACGTCCCAGGGTCTGGGCCACCACCTCCCCCATACGCAGCGCCGTACCGGAGGGCGCGTCGATCTTGTGGCGGTGATGGGCCTCAATCACCTCAATGTCGGCCTCTTCCGCCATCACCCGGGCGGCGGTTTCCAACAGCTTGAAGCACAGATTCACACCAATGGAGTAGTTGGGCGCGAAGCAGATGGCGATCTCTTCACTGGCGGTCCGCAGGGCAGCCTTCTGGTTGTCATCCAGCCCGGTCGTCCCGATCACCAGTTTGGTGCCCGCCGCGCGGCAGATTTCCACATTGCGGGCAGTGGCTTCCGGCACGGTAAAGTCGATAAACACATCGGCATCCCTGACCACCTTGTTCAGGTCATCCGCCAGCCGCACACCGCTGGCTTCCTGCCCCACCAGCTCACCGGCATCGGCGCCGATCAGACTGGAACCGGGCACATCCACCGCCGCTGCCAGGGTGGTATCCGGGTTGGCCAGAGTGGCCTCAATCAGAATCCGGCCCATGCGACCGGCCGCACCGATAATGCCTACTTTCATGCTACTTCCTTGGAAATTGCACCGCGGCAGACTCCTCTGAGCCCGGCCACAGCAAAACGACTGAAGGCCGCTAGTCTACCAGAAAGGGCGGGCGGGTCACCGCGTAGAGATTGATGTTCTCCTTGCGCATGAACTTGCGCCGCTTGCGGTCAAAACGCCGGAAACTCATACCGCTGTCACGCCAGGCCTGCACCTCCTGCAAGCGCTTGCGGGCATAGGCCCGATCCAGCCACTCCATGGAAAACCGTGCCGGCAAATCGGCGGCCTTCTGTAATTGTGCCAACGCCCGCCCCGCGGCCTCATCCTGGTAGGTATAAAGCAGGCTGTTGGCATACTCATACCGCACAATCGCCAGATCCGGCACTGCCGCCAGCGACAACTCAAAAGGCTGCGTGGCATCCTCGCTATCCGCCGCCAGTGTCAGCCTGCCCGCCGCTTTGCCCACCCGGCGCAGCACATTGGCTTCAAAGGCGGCGCTCAGCGACAGCGCCAACGGATGGGACGGCTCCACTGCCAGAATCTCGGTGGCTGCATTGATCACCATGGCCGCGTAATTACGCTGCAATGTGGCCGGCACCGACTCATCCTCCGCCAGCCGCGCCACCGCATAACCAAACCCCAGACGCAGCATGCAGTAATCCGCTGTCAGGGACTCTTCCCCTGGCAGGATCGCCACCTGCTCACCAAACCAGGCCATCTGATCAATGGCCTCCTGGAGCAGCTGCTGTTTCTCGGTGTGGCTCGGCGCCAGGTAGGTGGCATAGATAATCTGCGCCACCAGCCCCGGCACCCGGGCATACCCGCCATAGCGTTTGCCGAGCTCGCGGGCATGGCGGAAGTCGCCCCGGAAAAAGGCCTGCCAGACCTCGAGCACATTGCGGCTGTGCTGCTCCCAGTTGTCATCCTGGTAACGCAGATCCCGATAGAGGGAGGGGAACCGCTGATAACGTGCCTTCAAGTAGTCCGGCGACGGGAACGGGATGCCCAGGCCCCGCATAAAGGTGGACCAGTGTTGACGAATTTCATCGAAGGTGTAGGTGTACGCTGAAGCCTCGAAGGGCGCCGACACCCAGGGCGCATCCAGCACCTGGTCATCCAGCGCCAGCGGCGCCTTCTGGGCAAAGGTAGCCCGTGCACGCTGGTGAGCCTGATCCACAGGCGCCGAATATAAAGAAAGGGGAAGACAACACAACATAGTCCCCAGCATCCCTGCCAGTCGCCGCGCAGCCATGATTACCTCTGTTATTGTTGTTTTTATGCACAATATCGCAGGGAAGGATAAAGCGGCAACGAAAGCGGTCAAATTTCAGACTATTGCCTGATCACCACAAAAAAAGCCCGGGCTTGGGGCACCGGGCTTTTTTATCATGCTGGGAGAAAGGATTATTTGGCGTCGAAGAAACGCTTCACCCCTTCGAACCAGCTGCTCTTGCGCGGGTTATGGCGATTGCCGCCGCTTTCCAGGGATTCCTGGAATTTGCGCAACAGGTCTTTCTGCTCACCGGACAGTTTCACCGGTGTTTCGATTACTACCTTGCAGAGCAGATCCCCCGGGCCACCGCCGCGCACCGGAGTCACCCCCTTGCCGCGCAAACGGAACAGCTTGCCACTCTGGGTTTCCGCCGGGACTTTCAGTTTCACCTTGCCATTCAGGGTGGGCACATCGAGCTCCCCCCCCAGGGTGGCATCGACAAAACTGATCGGCACTTCGCAGAACAGGTTGGCCCCATCGCGCTGGAAGATATCGTGCTCGCGCACAGCCACCTGAACATACAGATCGCCGGCCGGAGCGCCGTGCATACCCGCTTCGCCTTCCCCCGCCAGACGGATCCGGTCACCGGTGTCCACACCGGCAGGGATTTTCACCGACAGGGTCTTGGTGTTCTGCACCCGGCCCTGGCCACCACAATTAGTGCAGGGGTCCTTGATGATCTGCCCCTCACCCTTACAGGTTGGGCAGGTCTGCTGCACGGTAAAGAAACCCTGCTGCATGCGCACCTGGCCCATGCCGCCACAGGTGTTACAGGTAACTGGCTGGGACCCCTCTTTCGCACCACTGCCGTGACAGACCTCGCAGCTATCCCAGGTGGGGATGCGAATTTTCTCTTCGCAGCCGCGCACAGCCTGTTCCAGGGTGAGCTCCAGGGTATAACGCAGATCCGCACCCCGAGCCGGGCCACGACGACCACCGCCGCCGCCACCGAAGATGTCGCCAAAAATATCGCCGAAGATGTCACCAAAGCCACCACCGCCGAAGCCGCCGGCTCCGCCAGCACCGGCCTGGCCATCCACACCGGCATGGCCGAACTGGTCATAGGCTGCACGCTTCTGCTCATCGGCGAGCACCTCGTAGGCTTCCTTGGCTTCCTTGAACTTGGCCAACGCCTCCTGATCATCCGGGTTGCGGTCCGGATGGTATTTCATGGCCAGACGTCGATAGGCCTTTTTCAAATCCTGCTGACTGGCATCCTTGGACGCCCCCAGCACTTCATAATAATCACGTTTGGACATAGTGGGCCTTTTTGAATCAGTCCCGTCACACAAAAACGCCGGCAGGTCGCCGGCAATAAAGAAGTTGCGCGGATCTCCCGGCTACCGCGCCTGGGCGCGGCACCGGGATGTCCGACGGCTTACTTCTTCTTGTCGTCGTCCACTTCTTCAAACTCGGCGTCGACCACGTCATCACCGGACGCTTTCTGCTGACCGGCTCCCGCATCGGCAGCGCCCTCGGCCTGCTGCGCCTGTTCGGCGTACAGCTTCTCGGCCAGCGGCGCAGAGACCTCGGACAGCGCCTTGATCTTGGCTTCGATGTCATCCTTGTCGCTGCCTTTGGCGGCGGCTTCCAGCTCGTCAGCGGCCTTGGTGATGGCTTCCTTCTCTTCGTCGGTGGCCTTGTCACCGGCCTCTTCCAGGGTCTTCTTGGTGGCGTGCACCAAGTGGTCCGCCTGGTTGCGGGTCTGCACCAGCTCTTCGAACTTCTTGTCTTCGTCCGCGTGGGCTTCGGCGTCCTTCACCATTTGATCGATTTCCTCATCGGTCAGACCGGAGGAGGCCTTGATCTGGATGGACTGCTCTTTGCCGGTAGCCTTGTCTTTCGCGCCCACGTGCAGAATACCGTTGGCGTCGATGTCGAAGGTCACTTCGATCTGCGGCATGCCGCGCGGTGCCGGCGGAATGTCTTCCAGGTTGAACTGGCCCAGCGACTTGTTCTGTGCCGCCTGCTTACGCTCACCCTGCAGCACATGCACGGTCACAGCGGTCTGATTGTCATCCGCCGTAGAGAACACCTGGGACGCATTGGTCGGGATGGTGGTGTTCTTCTCGATCAGCGGCGTCATCACACCGCCCATGGTTTCGATACCCAGGGTCAGCGGGGTCACGTCCAGCAGCAGCACGTCGGTGACATCACCGCTCAGTACCGCACCCTGAATGGCTGCGCCCATGGCAACGGCTTCATCCGGATTCACGTCCTTGCGCGGCTCTTTACCGAAGAACTCGGTCACTTTCTTCTGCACCAGCGGCATACGGGTCTGACCACCCACCAGAATCACGTCGGTGATATCGGCAGTTTTCACGCCCGCATCGGTCAGTGCCGTCTTGCACGGTTCCAGAGAACGGCTCACCAGATCACCCACCAGGGATTCCAGCTTGGCACGGGTCACTTTCACCACCAGGTGCTTGGGACCAGTGCTGTCTGCGGTGATATACGGCAGGTTCACTTCGGTCTGCTCGGCGGAGGACAGCTCGATCTTGGCTTTCTCGGCCGCTTCCTTCAGACGCTGCATGGCCAGCGGATCACCGCCCAGGTCGATACCGGAATCTGCCTTGAACTGATCCGCCAGGAAGTTGATCAGCGCCAGGTCGAAATCCTCACCACCCAGGAAGGTGTCACCGTTGGTGGCCAGCACTTCAAACTGGTGCTCGCCGTCCACTTCGGCAATCTCGATGATGGAAATATCGAAGGTACCCCCACCCAGGTCGTAGACCGCGATGGTGCGATCGCCGCCTTTCTTGTCCAGGCCATAGGCCAGGGCAGCCGCGGTGGGCTCGTTGATAATACGCTTCACGTCCAGGCCGGCGATGCGACCGGCATCCTTGGTGGCCTGACGCTGGGAATCGTTGAAGTACGCGGGCACGGTGATGACGGCCTCGGTAACGGCCTCACCCAGATAGTCTTCCGCGGTCTTCTTCATTTTCTTCAGCACCTGCGCAGAAATCTGCGGCGGCGCCATTTTCTCGCCCTTCACTTCCACCCAGGCGTCGCCATTGTCGGCCTTGGTGATCTTGTAGGGGACCATTTTGATGTCTTTCTGAACGACGCTGTCTTCAAAGCGACGGCCGATCAGACGCTTCACCGCGTACAGGGTATTTTCCGGGTTGGTCACCGCCTGACGCTTGGCAGACTGACCGACCAGGGTTTCCTTGTCGTCGGTGTAGGCGATGATGGACGGCGTGGTACGCGCGCCTTCAGCGTTTTCAATAACCTTGGCTTTATCCCCTTCCAGTACGGCCACACAGCTGTTGGTCGTACCCAGGTCAATACCGATAATCTTACCCATGTCTCTCTTTCTCCTTCACACCAGCCGGTTCCCTGACGGCAAACCGGGCAGTTGAATTGTCAACTCGTCTGGCCTCTATATGGCGGTGCTTCATGCCGTTTCAAGGGGCCAGAGTGCCTTTTTGCTTACTCGGCAGCCTTGCTGACCACCACCCTGGCCGGACGGATCAGGCGACCATTCAGCTGATAGCCTTTTTCCAGCACCTCAATCACGGTATTGGGCTCCACATTGGGCACCGGCACCATGGTCATGGCCTCGTGCAACTCGGGATTGAACGGCTCGTCCGACGGACTGATCTGCTCCAGGTTGTACTTGGCAAAGGCATCCAGCAGGGATTTGAGGGTCAGCTCGATACCTTCACGGGCGCCTTGCAGGGCATCGTCGTTGGCATCCAGGGCAGCCAGGCCACGCTCCAGGTTGTCCGCCACGCTCAGCAGATCGCCGGCAAATTTCTCCAGGGCGAACTTGTGGGCGTGCTGCACATCCCGCTCGGCGCGCTTGCGCACATTCTGGATTTCCGCCTGGGCACGGATATCCGCCTCACCCAGGGCTTTTTTCACCTTGGCCAGCTCAGCTTCCACTTCAGCCAGCTGTTCTTCAGCCGAGGGCTGCTCAGGCGCAGGGGCCTCGGCTTCCGCATTGGCAGCCTCAGCCTGGGCCGCCTGCTGCTCTTCGGCAGTCTCTACCTGCGGCTCGGCGTTTTTCGGGTCTTTTTCCTGCTCACTCATTGTTAACTCCACATCCCAATCCGGGCTTTTCCAGGAAAGCGGGCAAAGATATGGGAACAAACGGGCGGGATTCAAGGGGGCAGGAAAGGCAGTTAACCGTTAATAGCGAATAGTTAACAGCGGCGCGGGATGACAGGGGGTGACTCTGAAGCGCTGATGGCCGCGCACAAACGCTCGGGAGAATAAGCTGGCGAACTGCTTAAATCGCAAATAATCCGTGGGAGCCAGCAGGCTGGCTCCTAAAGCTGGGTCAGCGCCGCCGAGAGGATTTTGGCGGTGATATCCACGGTGGGGATGACCTTTTCGTAATCCATCCGCGTGGGGCCGACCACGGCGAGGACGCCCACCGGCCCGTTATCTGCCTTGTAGGGAGCCGAGATCAGCGAGTAATCCTCGAACGGCTGGAAGCCGGATTCCCGGCCGATGAAAATCTGCACCCCGTCCGCCTTCATGGAGCGCTCCAGCAGATGCAGGATATCGCGCTTGTGATTAAAGGCGTCGAACAGGTCCCGCAATTGATGCAGATTGTCCGCTTCTGCGGACTTGAGCAGGTTGGATTCGCCGGAGACCACATAATCCGAACTCTCCGGCTCACTGCGCAGGGCCTTGTCGGCCACCTCCATGGCAGTACGCATCAACACATCCATCTGCGCCCGGTCCGCGTTCATGGTGTTCAGCAGGCCATCGCAGATGCTGTTCAGATCGCAGCCGCCATAGGTGTGATTGATATAGTTGGCGGCCTGGCGCAATTCTGCTTCGTCGTAGTCCCGATCGGTATGAATGATGCGGTTCTGCACCTCGGAGCGGTTGACCACCAGCACCACCAGCACCCGCTTGCCCGATAACGGCAAGAATTCCACCTGCCGAAGGGTTGTCACCTCCCGGCGCGGCACCGCCACCAACCCGGCCATGCGGGTCAGCTCCGCCAGGGTCCGTGACGCCTGGGCAATCAGCTCCTGGGGGGATTGCTCCGGGGCCAGCAGCTGGCGCAGCTCCTTTTTCAGGGACTTGTGATCCGGGCGCTCCATGACACTGGAGGCCAGCAAGGAATCCACATACAGCCGGTAGCCCAGTTCCGTAGGGACACGACCGGCAGAGGTGTGAGGGCTGGCCAGTACGCCCAGATCCTCCAGCTCCGCCATGATGTTACGGACAGTGGCCGGGCTCACCGTCAGTCCGCTACCCGCTGCCAGCGTCTTGGAACCCACCGGCTGCCCATCGCGGATATGACGCTCCACCAGCGCCATCAGCAGTCGTTGTTTGCGTTCGTTGAGATCCAGCTTCGTCATAGCGGTATATGTAACAGAAAATCAGGACGACATTATATAGGGTTATCGTCAGGAGTTGAGCGGGGCTTACACTCACGCCCGGAATCCCCTACTATTGGAAACACTGACCAAACGAACAGTTGTCACCACAAGGATGTCACCATGACCGACAGCAACAACCCCTACCAGAGCCCCGCCGCCGAAGCGCCACCTCACCCGTCGGCGGACAATGCGGTGTTAGCCAGCCGCTGGCACCGATTTTTCGGCGCCCTCATTGATGGCCTGGTCCAGCTTGCCATTATTGCCCCCATCGTGTTTTTTTCCGGCGCCTGGGCCGACATGATGGCCAATAGCGGCGTGCTCGATCTGACCACCACCCTGGTCTGGTTTATCGTCGGCGAAGTGATCTTCCTGGCCGTGCAGGGCTGGCTGCTGTTCAATCGCCAGCAGACTATCGGCAAATGGCTGCTGGGCATGAAAATCGTCGGCATGGAGCAGAACGCGGTGCCTGTCGGTAAACTGTATGGCCTGCGCTACCTGCTGTTTCACGTGCTGGCTCAGGTGCCCGGCGTCAATCTGATCATGCTGATTGACCCGCTAATGATCTTCCGCGGTGATCGCCGCTGCCTGCATGACTTACTGGCCGGCACCCAGGTGATACAGGCCCCGGCCAACCGCTAGTCGCCACACTGTCTGCCCGTTTCGGAGAGATACCATGCTGACCCATTTGAGCGTTCGTCACTTTGCCACCGTGGACCAGTTGGAGCTGGAGCCGGAAAACGGTCTCACCGTGATCAGCGGGGAAACCGGGGCGGGCAAATCGGTAATCATTGATGCCCTGGGCCTGACCCTCGGCGACCGGGCCGACTCCAGCATTGTCCGTCACGGCCATGACCGGGCGGAAGTGCTCGCCACCTTTGATCTCAGCGACAACCCGGCCGCTCGCCAATGGCTGGCCGACCGGGAGCTGGACGATGATAACCAGTGTCTGCTGCGCCGCACCGTGCGTGCCGATGGACGCTCACGGGCCTACGTGAATGGCACCCCCACCCCCCTGGCGGAAGTGCGTGAGCTCGGCGAACGGCTGATCAGCATCCACAGCCAGCACGAGCACCAGGCACTGATGAAAAAGGACGCTCACCGGCAGCTTCTCGACAACTTCGCCGAGGCCCGGGAGCTGGCCAACACCGTCCGCGATCACTGGCGCACCTGGCAAAAAGCTCGCCGCGCCCACGACGACGCCCTGAATCAGGCCCGCGAGCAGAACGAAAAGGAAGAGCTGCTGCGCTTTCAGCTGGAAGAGCTGGATAGTCTGGCCCTGCAGGAAGGCGAACTGGAGCAACTGGAACAGGAACAACAACGGCTTGGCAATGCGGAAAGTCTGATTCGTACTTGCCAGCAGTCCCTGAACGCGCTTTATGAGGGCGAGGACGGCACCTGCAACGACCATCTGAGCCAGGTCAGCCACTGGCTGGACGAGGCCCGCAATCAGGATGAAGGCCTGGCCACCATCGCCGACACCGTGGAGTCTGCCCGCCTGCAGGTGGAGGCCGCCGCGGACGACCTGCGGCATTATCTGGAACGGCTGGACCTAGATCCGGAACGTCTAGCCCAGGTGGAAGAACGGCTGAGCCAGAGCTATACCCTGGCACGCAAGCACCGCATCCGCCCGGAAGAGCTGGTGGAACACCATCGCCAACTGCTGGCGGAATCCGACGCCCTGGGCAATGTGGACGCACATCTGCATGCCCTGTCCGAGCAGGAGGCTGCGGCCCAGCAGCAGTACATGGATAGCGCCCGCAAGCTCAGCAAGGCCCGCCGCAACGCCGCCCAGACCCTCACCCAGCAGGTTCAGAAACAGCTCACCGCCCTGGGCATGAAAGCCGCCAAACTGGACGCCCAGCTGGGCGAATGCGCTCCCGGCGCCGATGGCCTGGAAGAGGTGGAGTTCCTGTTCTCTGCCAACCCCGGCCAACCCCTGAAACCGCTTGGCAAGGTGGCCTCCGGCGGGGAACTGTCACGGGTAAGCCTGGCCATCCAGGTGATCTGCGCCCGCAACCTGACCGTGCCGAGCCTGGTGTTCGATGAGGTGGATGTGGGCGTGGGCGGCGGCGTGGCCGAGATCGTCGGCCGCCTGCTGCGCGAGCTGGGCGGCCACGCCCAGGTGCTGTGCATCACCCACCAGCCCCAGGTAGCCAGCCAGGGTCACCAGCACTGGCAGGTGCACAAGATTCAGGGGGACGACACCACCCACACTCGTATCCAGGGACTGGACGACAACGCAAGAATCGAAGAGCTGGCGCGCATGCTGGGCGGCGTGGAAATCACCGAATCCACCCGCAACCACGCCAAAGAGATGCTGAGCAAGGCCCAGGCAGCCTAGAAAGTCAGTGAACAGTTAATAGTGAATCGTTAACAGCGGCGCGCGGGCAGAGGGTCGGATAACCGGCAGCGCCCAGGCAGCGCACAAACGTCGGCGCACCACGTAGGGTGGATGACGCCTGCGGCTAATCCACCCTACCCAGGCCACCTGGGCCCGGGCGCGGGATCACTTCTTCGGCTTGACGTACAGTACCAGCGAGTGGTCCATGATTTCGTAGCCGTGTTCCTCGGCAATGGCGTGCTGGCGCTTCTCGATCACCTCATCCATGAACTCGATCACCTGACCGGTTTCCATGCACACCATGTGGTCGTGGTGGTCTTCGTCCGCCAACTCGAACACGGCGGAGCCGCCCTCGAAGTTGTGGCGCAGCACCATGCCCGCCTGCTCGAACTGGGTCAGTACCCGGTAGACGGTGGCCAGTCCCACATCCTCGCCGGCGTCCATCAGCGACTTGTAGATGTCTTCCGCGCTCAGGTGGCGCTCTTCGGACTTCTCCAGTTGCTGCAGGATTTTCACCCGCGGCAGGGTCACTTTAAGGCCCGCTTTTCTGAGATCCTGATTATCCAATGCGTATGCTCCAATATGCCAAAAGGTGGCGATGCCCCTGAATCCGTCACTTTACCGCGGCGCCGGACCCAAGTCCGGGCCGCCCCAGATCCAGGGCGATGAAAAAAAGCGGGAAACTTGTACCGCTACTGCAAGTCTGTATTATCGCCCGAACACTTAGTGAAGTCGAAAAACCATGCCACGAATTCCAGTTGCCCTCATTCTGACAACCCTGCTGACCGTCACTGGCTGCAGCAGCCTGCGCTTTCCCGGTGTCTACCGGATCGATATCCCGCAGGGTAACTTTGTCACCGAGGAAATGCTCGGCGAGTTGCAGCCTGGCATGAGCCCGGAGCAGGTGCGCTTTGTGCTGGGCGCCCCAACCCTGGTAGACCCTTTCACGCCTGACAAATGGTTTTATCTGATGACCTACCGCCCCGGCAAGGGCGACAACGTGAGTCAGCAGATTGTGTTGCACTTCGAAAACGGCAGTTATAGCCGGCACGAAGGCGAAGTCATCGACGACTTCCGCAAGAAAACCAGCTCGCAACAGGACCGGGAGTTGCAGCGCAAACTGGAAGAGCGCAAGCGGGAAGACGTCACCCCAGAGCCGGCCCCTGCCACCCAGCAACAGGCCCCGGATCCGGAAACCCAACCCCAGGAACCCAGCGACCCGGGCCAGCCTGCAGCCTGACAGCCTGGATCAACGGGCCTTTTCCGCCGCCCGCTTCTTGCGATTCAGCTTCGGATCCGCCTGCAGCGGGCGGTAAATCTCCACCCGCTCACCGGGTTTGAGCACCTGCCCAGCCGGATTGGCCACCACCTTGCCAAAAATCCCCATGGGCGCCTTGTCCAGTACCAGCCCCTCGAACTGCTCCTCAATACCGGACAGCTTGGCCGCTTCCAGCATGGTAGTACCCTCCGGCACATCCAGGCCAATCAGGCGTTGCTTGTCCGGCAGGGCATAAGCCACTTCCACATGAATTCGCGCATCGTCCGCCATCAGGGAGACTCCTGCTCCACGGGCACGTCGGTGCCACCCTCTTCCGGCAAAGACGCAGCAGGGGCCTGTGCCGGGGCGTCCCCAGTGGTCGACTCCGTCTGCTCCTGAGCCGGAGGCTCTTCGGCCCGGGCCTCTTCCTCCGGCGTAAAGGTCGCCCAGATGGAATAGACAAACAGCACCACAACCGCTGCCGGAGAGAAAATCCGTACCAGTGCCCGCCATACCAGATACAGCTTGAAGTTCTGCATGGCCAGCTCCTTGCGCGCCTGGGTCTCCTTCATCACCCAGCCGGCAAAGATGGCGATCAGCAGCCCACCCAGCGGTAGCATCACCGTGGTGGACAGGAACTCCATATTGTCGAAGAAGGTGCCCACCAGGAAGGTATGGTCTTTCCAGACATTGAAGGACAACACCGATCCCACACCCAGCAGCCAGGCTCCCAGGCCCACAACCAGCGCAGCCATTGACCGCTTCAGCCCGCGCTCCACCAGCCAGGCCACCACCGGCTCACCAAGACTGATGGACGAGCTCCAGGCGGCACACACCACCAGCACAAAGAACAGGGAACCGAACAGCAGACCGCCCGGCATCTGACCGAAGGCCAGCGGCAGGGTCACAAACATCATTCCCGGGCCCTGACTCACTTCCAGCCCGCTTGAGAACAACAGGGGGAACATGGCCACACCGGCACCCAGCGCCACAAGCGTATCCAGCAGGGCAATGATCGCCACCGTGGACATGATCGACACGGGTTTGCTGCGACCGGTCTTCTTGTCCGTCACCGCCTTGGGCATATAGGCCCCGTAGGCCATGATCGCTCCCATACCCAGGCTCAGGGTAAAGAAGGCCTGTCCCACCGCCACGATGATCGCCTGCCCGGTGAGCTTGGAAAAATCAAAGGCGAACAGGAAGCTAACCCCTTCGTTGAACCCGGGAGTGGTGGCTGCGTACCCCACCAGCACCACCAGCAGCACGAACAGCAGCGGCATGAGAATCTGCACCGCCTTTTCCAGCCCGCCTTTCACGCCCCGGGCCACCACCACCATGGTCAGCACCATAAAGAGCGTGTGGTAACCCAACAGCAAGCCCGGGTTGGCCAGCATATCGTTGAAATGGGCTTCCGACTGGGTGGCGGTAATGCCTTCAAACACACCTCGCGCGGCTTCCCAGGCGTAATACAGCGCCCAGCTTGCCACCGCGGAATAGAATGACAGGATCAGAAACGCCGACAGCGCACCCAGGTAGCCAATGCCGGCCCAGCGCTGACTTACCTTGCTGTCCGCTGCCACCTTGCGCATGGAGTTGATCGGGCTCAGCCCGCCCTTGCGACCCAGCATTACCTCTGCCGCCATGATGGGAATCCCCACCACCGCAATACAAAGCAGGTAGAGCAACACAAAGGCACCACCGCCGTTCTCGCCGGTGATATACGGGAAACGCCAGATATTTCCCAGGCCCACGGCCGACCCGGTCGCCGCCAGAATAAACACCCAACGGCTGGCCCACATGCCATGGACCGGCTTGATCTCTTGCTTCATAACAGGATTACCCTCGATAGCGTGGCGCTATTGTCTTTTTTTTAACTGGGCGGCTCAAGTAAGGGGCTGTCACAACTCTCACCCGCTCAGACAGACAAAGCCCTGTCAGCCGCCAAACGCATGCTCTATAATCGCCCGCCTATGGGAAACGCCAAGAAAAAAGCCAAAGCGCCGTCGGCCACCATTGCGCAAAACCGCAAGGCACGCCACGAATATCATCTGGAAGAGCACTTCGAAGCCGGCCTGGTTCTGGAAGGCTGGGAGGTGAAGTCACTGCGTGCCGGTAAAGGCAACCTGACCGAAGCCTATGTGCTGTTAAAGGATGGAGAAGCCTTCCTGTTCGGCGCCCGCTTCGAGCCCCTGATCACCGCCAGCACCCACGTCAATCCGGACCCGGTACGCAGCCGCAAGCTGCTGCTGCACCGTCGCGAACTGGGGCGCATCTTTGGTGGCGTACAGAAAGAGGGCTACACCTGCGTACCGGTGAGCCTGTATTGGAAAAAAGGGTTCGCCAAGTGCGATATCGCACTGGCCAAGGGTAAGCAGAAGTTTGACAAGCGCGCCACCGAAAAGGAGCGCGACTGGAACCGTCAGAAGCAGCGCCTGATGCGGCAGGGTGGCTGACCCGGGTTAACGGGCCGCCCCCTGCACGCGTGACACTGTCTTCAGACTGTACCGGTTACGGCGTTACACCGACTGGTGGGGGTTTACACCCTGAGCCCGGCTGTCGCCGCGCAGCTGCCAGTAAAACTGCAGCCAGGCGCGGAGCACCGCAGGCAGGAAGTAAACGGCGAACAGTACAACCGGAAGACGGGCTTCCGGCGTCGCCATTTCCACCAGGTACACACCGCCAGCATACGCAGCCAGCGCGAATACCAGTTGCAACGCTCTGTAGAGCAGCGGCTGAGCCTTCAAAGGCGACAGTGCCTTCTCGGAAACTTGCCCTGCTGACCGAAAGATCGTGTTCATCATCTTTCTCCTTTAATGAACGACAATGCTTTGATCAGCGGCCTTCATATAACGTCTATTTCAAGGCTCGCTGTAAAGCCATTGTGTGGTACACAATTTTGAGCAGGATGTTTCGTGGTGGCTTATGGCTACCTGAGCATCGCTTGCTCAACCTCACCATCGGACAATGACACAATGCCGCGGTGACACTCGTATAGTGCGCCTGAAAAATGACAAAACAAGCATTCCGGGTCTGATTGTCAGACAATAGATGTGTATTCGGGTAACACTTTTCACAATCCGATTACATTTCGAACCTTATTCATGCCGTTTACCCCCACAACATGGCCGATCCGGAACACCCTCGCCCCCACTTGTTAATCGACTTACCCGTCCCCATCACCTACAATGAACCCATCACAGGGGCCGACCTGGATTCGACGCCGGTACTGAATTCTGTGGTGCATGCCGAGAAGGTCACGAGTCTCGTAAAACATTTGTGGCACACTAAAGTAATCGCAAACGACGATTCTTACGCACTAGCAGCTTAAACCCTGCTTATCGCCAATCGACCCTGCCTGTGGGGAAGAGCGGCGAGCATCGCAACACAGGCTCGCAGCAAAGTCCGCCCCGGATGGCGCTGTTAAAACCCTTAGGGGCTCGGCTTTCACGTCCTGCCAGTTGGGCTGTGAAGGCTTAAATCAATAAACATGGCTAAGCATGTAGATCTGCTGATGGATTGCTGACGGACGCGGGTTCGATTCCCGCCGGCTCCACCAAACAAAGAAGGCGCAAGCCATTGATAGCTAAAAATTTTGCTATCCTGAGTTTGCGCCTTTTCTATTGGTGTCAAAAAAATTGTCGATGCTCAGTCCGTAAAGAAAGGCTTAATTTGATCTAACTGATTAGCTTTTCTCGCATCATCAATTATTGAGGCCCGCTTTGCCTTTGCCTTCTCCACTTCTGCCTCAGCTTCAGCCTGGTCCACTCGCACTAAGTCCAAAGTAGCTTCAGAAACACCTTCGTACATTTCTTTCAATTGATCCGGGCTCAAATCAGTATTCATAGAGAGCTCACATAAACGATACAGTGACTCCCTTAAGAAATTGATCATCTGAGTGCGCTTAGCTAAATCTACAGCTTTAGAAGTGAGTTCAACCTTACCGTCAGCCAACTCTACATCATCAGTTTTTAATTTAGCCTCGAACTTATTTACCAACTCCAGAGCCGCATCAGGGGCCGGCTCCGAACAAGCCATAATTTTTTGATTCCCATCGGCATCTTTATGGTTTAAGAGAAGCGCGCCCCTTCTATATGCATCGTAATCCATCCAATAGCTATCTCCAGATTCAAGCTTCTTCGTCCTAGCCGGTGAAGTAAAGCTTGCACACCCAATAAGTGTAGCAACAGACAGAATTAGCAAAGCCCATTTAATAATCTTGATTCCCTTCATATCCTTCTCCTTTTATTTATCTAGTCCTACCTTTAAAAGTAAGGCACATTCGCTTCAAATATTCACCTCAGAAATTAGATTCATTAACAAAGGTTCACGAAAATACCCAGAAGCAAGATGCGTAATGATCAAGTACTTTTTGCAGAGTCAGGATGTTTCAACCATCCATGACCAAGTGACTGGCAAAGGCATGACGTAGGGCACGGGCTGGCTGGCCCCTAGGTAGCTGAATGCAAGTTCTGGCCAGAGACCCGCGGAAAGTAGTGATGCTGGAAGTCATGTAACGGTATATTTTCAGTTGCAATCAATACGCCCCTCCTCTGGAGGCTCGCAGACCCCGCCATCGCCTCTGACGAAACTCCATTAATCGCTTTAATTCCGGCGCCTCTCAGCCTTAAGCTAGCGGGCAGGCTGACAGCTTTGGAGCGCACTTCGGTTTCTGCCCTTTGCGCAGCAAGCGGTGAACGCTTGCCCATCCAGTGACTGACACAACCCGTCTGTCCACCAACGCTTAAAGGAGCGCCTGCCCCCATGGTTCTGGCCACTGCCGCTATCGCTGTTGGTTTGCTGCTCTTGGTATGGAGCGCTAACCGCTTTGTGGAGGGCTCCGCCTCCACCGCTTCCCATTTCGGTATGCCACCGTTGTTGATCGGCATGGTGGTGGTCGGTTTTGGTACCTCCGCGCCGGAGATGGTGGTGTCCGCGCTGGCGGCTTCCCAGGGCAACCCGGGCATCGCTTTGGGTAACGCCTACGGCTCGAACATCACCAACATTGCCCTGATCCTTGGGATTACCGCGCTGATCAGTCCCATCGCGGTGCATTCGCAAGTGCTGCGCAAGGAGCTTCCCATCCTTGCGCTGGTGACCGGCCTGGCCGCCTGGCAGCTTTGGGACGGAGAAATCACACGGCTTGACGCGCTGGTGCTGCTTGCGGTGTTCGGTGCGCTGATGGGCTGGACCATTTGGCAGGGCATGAAGCAGAAACAGGATGCGCTGGCCAGCGAGATAGAACAGGAACTGGACGTTCGCGCCATGCCCTTGCGGCAGGCGATTTTCTGGCTGGTGGCGGGACTGGTGCTGCTGATTGTCAGCTCCCGCGTGCTGGTCTGGGGGGCGATGGAGATTGCCCATGGATTCGGGGTCAGCGACCTGATTATTGGCCTGACCATTATCGCGGTGGGCACCTCGCTGCCGGAGCTGGCGTCGTCGATCATTGCCGCCAGGAAAGGCGAGCATGACATCGCCCTGGGCAACATCCTGGGTTCCAATCTGTTTAACACGCTCGCCGTGGTGGGGATCGCCGGGACTATTCATCCATTGTCTGTCGGCCCGGAAGTCTTCAATCGGGACATGCTGGTGATGGCGGCGCTGACCCTGTCACTGTTCGTCATCGGTTACGGGTTCCGGGGGCAAGGCCGTATCAACCGTATGGAAGGCGCCTTGCTGCTGACGGCTTATGTGGGGTACACGGCTTACCTGATGGGGACCGTTTTCGCCTGAATGCCCCGGCCTGGCGCAACTATGTCAGGCCGGCATGCCATTCACTGGCGGTGCAGCATGGTCCCGCCCTTTACCGAAGGCCTGACTTGGCCATAAGCTACCTGCACAACCCGCCCGGATGGATAACAATAATGAAACTCGCCACTCTGACTGCCCCTCTGGAGGCCCTGCACGCTGCGTCCGCCGATATCATACTGGTCACTCTGATCAGCAGTGACGGCATGCCGGTGCTGCATATCGGTGAGGGGCTGGATTACGACGAGCAAAGCGCCCTGTTCTTCGAGATGAAAAAGGCCTGCGACCGGGTGCTGGACGGGCTACGCCAGGGACACAGCGAGGAAATCTTTATCCGCTGCCGGGAAGGCTGCATCTGCATCTGGCCGGTGGGAGATATGGTTTTTGCCTGCCTGGCTCGCCCCTCGGTGAACTCCCAACGAATGCAGATGCTGGCCTGGAAAACCGTATCCGCACTGAGAAGTCTGCTTTAACCTGCCGCTCACTCCGCCTTCACACCCAGATCACAAAACGGGCCCACGTCAGCAGTTACGCGGGCTTCGCCTCCCTGAACCCGTTTCAACGCAACAAAAAAATACAGCGGCACCATAGAGAGATACCTGCGTTCTGATTAGCGTCGGGGCACGACTTTCTGGAGGGATCATTTATGCATAGGAAAACAGGTCTTGGCGCCCTGTTGGCCGCGCTGCTGGGTGGCAGTGCGCTTAACCCGGTATGGGCCGACGACACACCGTCATATGCTACGCAAACGCAAAACCAGGTCATTGATAATCAATATATTGTGACCCTGGCTCCGAACATCATAGAGCAGTTGGGGGTGACCGATCTGACCACCGCCATCCGCACCCTGCTGGCCACCGTGGGTGGCGGCGAAGTGCTTTATACCTACCAGCATGCACTCACAGGCATGACCGTGCGGCTGACGGATCTGCAGGCCAGCTTGCTGGGCCTGGTGCCCGGCGTGATCAGCCTGGAACCGGACCGTCGAGTGCAGGCCATCGCCACCCAGGCAAATGCCACCTGGGGCCTGGACCGGGTGGATCAGCCCGCGCTGCCGCTGGATGGCAGCTATCAGTACCCCAACAGCGCCGGCAATGATGTCACCGTTTATGTGATAGACACCGGCTTGCGCGCCAGCCACACCGAATTCAGCGGGCGGGTCAGCCCGGGCCGTAACTTCGTCAGCAGCGGCGGCGGCTTCCTGTTTGGCGGCGGCAGCGTAGACCCGGCCAACACCAACGACTGTAATGGCCACGGCACCCATGTGGCCGGCACCGCCGTGGGCACCGTTTACGGGGTGGCCAAGCAGGCAAAAATTGCCCCCGTGCGTGTCCTGGGCTGTAACGGTAGCGGTAGCAACTCCGGCGTGATCGCCGGGGTGGACTGGGTGGCCGGTAATCACCGCAAACCCGCGGTGGCCAATATGTCCCTGGGCGGCGGCGCGTCCAGCGCCCTGGATACTGCAGTGCGTAACGCCGTGGCCGCCGGTGTCAGCATGGTGGTGGCCGCCGGTAATGACAACACCAACGCCTGTAACGGCTCTCCCAACCGGGTGGCCGAGGCTATAACCGTGGGGTCCACCACCCGCACGGACCAGCGCTCCTCGTTTTCCAATTTCGGCGCCTGTGTGGATCTGTTTGCGCCGGGTAGCGACATCACCTCGGCCTGGTATCAGTCCGATAGCCAGACCGCACGTCTGAACGGCACCTCCATGGCAGCGCCCCACGCCGCCGGTGCCGCCGCCCTGTATCTGGCCGCCAACCCCAGTGCCAGCCCACAGCAGGTTTTCACCGCGCTGGTGGATGGCAGTGCGACCGGCATGATCAGTAATGCGGGTAACCAGTCCCCCAATCGCCTGCTGCAGGTGGATGAAGACGATGGCGGCACCGTGACGGACCGCCTGCCCACGGCCGCGTTCACCGCCCAGTGCAGCGGCACGGTGTGTCAGTTCGATGCCAGCGGCAGTAGCGATGACAATGGCGTGGCGGCCTGGGACTGGACCCTGGGTGATGGCAACGTGGCCAGTGGCGAGCAAATCAGTCACGACTATGGCACTGCCGGCAGCTTTACCGTGACCCTGACCGTCACCGACACCGCCAACCAGACTGCCAGCATTGATAAAGGCGTGATCAGCGAGGACACCAGCAACCCGTGCCCAAGCTGCACCCGCTATGAGGGCAGCCTGGGGAATGGCAGCTCGGTCACCTTGCCTTCAGGTGGCTTCAGTTTCGGTGGCGGCAATGTAGAGGCCTACTTGTACAGCCCTGCCGGTGGCGCCTTCTCACTGGCCCTGGAGCAACGTAGCTGCTTCCTCTTTTTCGGCTGTAGCTGGTCCCAGGTGGGCAGCGCCCAGCCGCAGAACGGCGTGGCGACCCTGAACGGCTCGGTGGGCAGCGGTACCTACCGCTGGCGCGTCACAGCGCAAAGCGGCTCCGGCGCTTATACGCTGTTGGCGAACCCGCGCTAAACACGCCTTTCCCTTAAACGAAAAAACCACCGCTTGCGGTGGTTTTTTCGTTCTACCGGTAAGCGTCAGCAGGATCAGGCCACGGCAGCATCCTGTTGCTCATCATGATTCTGCTCACCCTCATACAGGTCTTCCAGACGGTCACCCTGAGTCATCAGGTATTCGAAGGCAGCCAGGGATGCCTTGGAACCTTCACCCATGGCAATGACGATCTGCTTGTAGGGCACCGTGGTCACATCGCCGCAGGCATAGATGCCTTCCTGTGAGGTCTGGCATTTCTCATTAATCACAATCTCGCCGAAGCGGGAGCGTTCCACTACCCCATCAAGGAAATCACTGTTGGGCACCAGTCCGATCTGCACGAACACCCCTTCCAGCAGCAATTCATGGACGGTTTCCGTGGCCCGGTCCTGATACTCAATGGCACTGACCTTGCCGTTGCTGGCCTTGATTCCACGGGTGGCCGCGTTGCGGTGAATGGTGATATTGGCCTTCTGCTCGGCCTTGTCCACCAGCACCTTGTCCGCCTTCAGTTCGGGCATGAATTCAAACACGGTGACGGATTTGACGATGCCGGCCAGATCCAGTGCCGCTTCAATACCGGAGTTACCCCCGCCGATTACCGCCACGTCCTTGCCCTTGAAGAAGGGACCGTCGCAGTGCGGGCAGTAAGCCACACCGTTACCGATGTTCTCTTTCTCGCCGGGCACACCCAGCTCACGCCATTTGGCACCGGTGGCCACGATCACGGTCTTGGTGTCGATCTCCTCGCCGGAGGACAGCACCACAGTCTTGATCTGGCCGTTGCGCACCTCGGCCACTTTCAGGTGTTCCTTCACGGTCACATCGTATTCGTTCATGTGGGCGTGCAGGGCACCGGACAGTTCCGGGCCGGTGGTTTTCTTCACCGAGATCAGGTTCTCGATATCCATGGTGTCTTTCACCTGGCCGCCGATACGGTCGGCAATCAGGGTGACTTTCAGACCCTTGCGGGCACTGTAGATGGCCGACGCCACGCCGGCCGGGCCGCCGCCGATCACGGTCACGTCCTGCAGCGGCAGTTTTTCCCCGGCGCTTGCCTGGGCGATGGCCGGATCAAACGCCAGCAGTTTGTCGATCAGCTCGGCGGCGGTGACCTTGCCATTGGCGAACAGCTCGCCATTCAGGTACACGCTGGGAACACCCTGGATGTCGCGGGCCTTCACGGTGTCCTGGAACAGGCCACCGTCGATCATTTCCGTCTTGATGCGCGGATTGAGCAAGGCGAACTGATTGAGCGCCTGCACCACGTCCGGACAGTTGTGACAACTCAGGCTGATGAACACCTCGAAATGCAGGTCGTCTTTCACGTTGGCGACCATGCGCTGCAGGCTGTCATCCAGCTTGATGTCGGTACCTGATGCATGCAGAAACGCCAGCACCAGGGAGTTGAATTCGTGGCCGGCCGGAATACCGGAAAAACGGATACCGGTGTCCTCGCCGTCCGCCTCCAGCAGGAAGGAAAGGGGGCTGCGCAGGGCATCACCCAAGTCCCGTTCCTCGAAGGCCAGGTTGTCACTGACACCGGCGATGTCGGAGAGAAACGTCACCAGTTCATCGCGCTTTTCGTGCGCACCGGTCTGCAGCACGAAGGTGATTTTTTTCTGCATGTTGGCTGCATAGCCTTTCAGGGCCTGCAGGATGTCATTCGTGAGCATGTCTGTTCCTTTCCTTGTTCATGGGTGACAGTGCAAAGGGATGGGCGCCCCCAACCCTTCTCCCGGTGAGGGAGAAGGACAGGGAGGCAACGGACTGGTTTAGATCTTGCCGACCAGGTCCAGGGAAGGCGCCAGGGTCTGTTCGCCTTCTTTCCACTTGGCCGGGCACACTTCACCGGGGTGGTTGCGAACGTATTGGGCGGCTTTCACCTTGCGCATCAGGTCGTCGGCGTCACGGCCGATGCCTTCGGCGGTGATTTCCATGGCCTGGATCACGCCATCCGGATCGATCAGGAAGGTGGCGCGATCTGCCAGGCCCTGACCTTCACGCATCACACCGAAATTGTTGGTGATGGTGCCGGTCTGGTCGCCGACCATGTAGTAGTTGATCTTGCCGATGGTCTCGGAGGTGTCGTGCCAGGCCTTGTGGGTGAAGTGGGTATCGGTGGATACGGAGAACACTTCCACGCCCAGCTTCTGCAGCTCGTCATATTTGTCAGCCACATCACCCAGTTCGGTGGGGCACACAAAGGTAAAGTCGGCGGGATAGAAGAAAAAGATGGCCCACTTGCCTTTCACATCCGCTTCGGAGATGTCGACAAACTCGCCCTGCTTGAAGGCGGTGGCGTTGAACGGTTGGATTTCGCTGTTGATCAGTGCCATGTGGTTAAGACTCCCTAGGTTGGCTTATTGATTCGTTTCAACGAGCAATAGAATGGGGAATCTGCCCTGATAGTTAAATTTGAAACTTCTTATCATGGCGATAGGGAATATCTAACGAACCGCCAGTACCTCCTCAGAACAGGGACAGCTGGGAATCATCCGCTTTGCGGCCGCGGCGAGGGCGACGCCGGCGGCTGCCATGGCGTTGATTGACGGCCCGGCTCTCGTCCCGGAAACCGGCCTGCTGTCGGGCCTGGGCCAGTCGTTGACGGGCCTCGCGCACGGCCGTGTCGAAACACACCAGCGGTGCCGGGTAATCCTGCCCGATCACCACGCCGGCGTCCCGTTGCTGGCGCGGCCCCATCTGCCAGGGCTGATGAATCCAGGTGGACGAGACCTTGCCCAGCTCCGGCACCCAACGGCGAATAAAGGTGCCCTCCGGGTCCAGTTTGCGGGCCTGCAAGGTGGGGTTGTACATGCGCAGCGCATTGATGCCGGTGACACCGGCCTGCATCTGTACCTGGGGAAAATGGATGCCCGGCTCGTAATCCACAAACAGGCGCGCCAGATGCAACGCCGGTTGCCGCCAGTGCAGCCAGAGCGGGTAACAGGCCATGGACACCAGCATGGCGCGCATGCGGAAGTTGATCCAGCCATGGTGGTGCAGATAACGCATGGCCGCATCCACCAGCGGCCAGCCGGTATGGCCGCTCTGCCAGGCCGCCAACCACTGCGGATTGCCCGGTTCATCACGCAGGTTACGCAACAGCGGGTGCACGCTGCAGGTCTCCATGGACACCTGGTCTTCCAGTTTCTGGATAAAGTGGCAGTGCCACCACAGGCGTGACTCGAAGGCGGACAGACCGGCTCGCAGGGCCGGATCCTCCTCCTGCTCCAGCGCTTCCCGAGTCTCCTGCACGACCCGGCGCAGGCTCAGACAGCCCCAGGCCAGATAGGGGCTGATACGCGCGCCGCAGTGCTCCGCTTTCTGCGGGGCACTGATGCCACCGCGATAACCCCGTGCCCGCCGCTCCAGAAAACTCTGCCAGACCGGTTCCGCCGTATCGGTGCCACCATGCTGACGCCCCGGGCAGTCGGAACGGTCTGCACCTCGGGCGATGCGCAAATCCGGCCAGGGATCGGCGGAGGCTGCCGCCTGGATACGGGACGGCAGCGTGGCCAGGGGACGGGTCATGAATTGCTGCCAGTGGGCGCCCCAGTGATCCCGATCCAGACAGGGGCGCTGGACGCCAAAAGGCGCCTCCTCATGCCAGGGAACTCGCTGCTCCCGGCACCACTGCTTCACAGCCCGGTCGCGGGCGTAGGTCCAGGCGCCGCCGTATTCCTCATGACTGTGCAGCACCATGTCACCAAGCCGGTGTTGCAGACTCGCCAGCACGGAGACGGCCTCCCCTTCCACCACCCACAGCGGCAACCCCAGCCGGGCCAGCTGGCCGCGCAGATCCCGCAGGCTTTCCGCCACAAAACGCCATTGCCGCAGGCTGGTGTCCGGCTGCTGCCAGTACGCGGGCTCCAGGATATACAGCGGCAACACCGGGCCTTCCCGGCAGGCTCGGGCCAGCGGGCCGTGATCGTGTACGCGCAGGTCGCGCTTGAACCAGACCACTTGCACCGTCATGCCAGTTTCCGGTCCGCAGCGGGGAGCGGCAGCATGGCCGCCGGGTAATCGGGCAGCGGATCCGCCCGGCCAAAGGTGAAATGCAGTGACAAACACTGACGCGCAGAGAGTGGCCGCAGGGCGGGCAACCAGTAATGCAGATGCTCGCCCCGGGGATCGTACTGCTGGCACTGGCGGGTGGGACTGAAGCGTCGACCGCCCCGGGCGTCGTGCCCCACGCCGGCGATGTAGGCCCAGTTACCCCAGTTGGAAGCCACATCATCGTCCACCAGGTAATGCTGAAACCAGCGGGCGCCCCGACGCCAGTCCAGCCCCATATCGTTCACCCAGAAGCTGGCCAGGTTCTGCCGCCCCCGGTTGGAGGCATAGCCTGTGGCCATCAGTTCGCGCAGGTTGGCATCGATAAAGGGCAGCCCGGTCTCGGCCTGACACCAACGCTGCCAGTATTCCCGGGCCAATAACGATGCCGGTTCTGGCTGTCCCGGTCCCTCGTCATTGAGACCGGCATAGTGAAACACCCGCGCCCCATGCTCCCGCAGCGACCAGTGGTAAAACTCCCGCCACAGCAATTCCACCCGCAGCCATTCACTGCCCGGGTTGGCACCCTGAACGGCCTCATAGTCGAGAATGCGCTGCCAGACCCGCCTCACAGACACATTGCCCCAGGCCAGGTAGGCGCTCAGACGGCTGGAGTAATGTTCGCCGATCAGTTGATTCCGGGTCTGCTTGTAGTGGTCCACGCTGCGGGTTTCAAACAGATAATGTTCCAGCCACTGCAGACCGGCCTGCTCTCCCCCGCTCAGGGAAAAGTAGTCCCGGGAGTTTCGCTGCCAATGCTGGCAGCGTAACGCCAATAGTTCGCGGGCCGGTTCGGCAAAGGCTGGGGGCAGCAAGGGTTGGGCGGCTAGAAGAGACGGCGCAGGACCGTCCGGTGATGTGACCGGCACGCCGTCCCGGGTCTCCACCTTGCGCCGGAAACGGCTGAAGGTGGCCGGGAACGCTCCCTCCCAGGGCAAGGCGCCGGCGGCAAGCAAGGTCTGGGTCTCTTCCTCGACAACCCGGATGCCGGCCTGTCGCAGTGCGGCAATCATGGCGGCTTCTTCCGGGGCCTGGGCCACCGCGGTCACCACCTGCAAAGGCTGGCTGGCATGCCAGTGGCCAAACAGGGTCACCGGGTCCGCCCGCAGACACTGCAGCGCCACCCCCAATTGGGCCAGCCGCGCCTGCAAATCGTCGAGGCTTTCCAGCAGAAAGGTGGACTTGGCCGACCCCAGCCGATCCATGCCGTCCGCGTCCGCTTGCAACCAATGATCGGGCAACAGGTACAGGCCCAGCACCGGCTGCGACAGGCTGGCCGCCCGCTGCAGCAGCGGCTGGTCTGCCACGCGTAAATCCTGCCGGAACCAGACCACGGTAATCATTGTGGCCTCCCCTGACGGCGACAGCGTTCACTGCAGTACACCACCTGCTCCCAGTGCCGCGCCCATTTGCGACGCCAACTGAAAGGTCGCTGGCAGACCGGGCAGGTTTTCTCCGGCAGCGCCGCCTTGTTGCCCTTCCAGCCGCGGCTCACAGAGCCTCCGGGTCTGCCAGCAACTGCTCTGCGCGATCCAGCATGGCGTTCACCTTGGCGGGATCCATGCGATCCAGGTTGCGATAGATCATCCGCATGCGGTGGTTATGCTGGAACTGGCCGCGATGACGATGAATGAAATGCCAGTAGAGGGAGTTGAACGGGCAGCTGTCCGATTCGCTGGCGGTCTTGACGTTGTACTGGCAGTGCTTGCAATAGTCGGACATGCGATTGATGTAACTGCCGGACGCTGCGTAGGGTTTGCTACCCAGATAACCGCCATCCGCATGCATCACCATCCCCAGGGTGTTGGGCAACTCCACCCAGTCGTAGGCATCCGCATACACCTCCAGGTACCACTGACAAATGGCCTCCGGCAGCACCCCCAGCAGCAGGGCAAAATTGCCGGTGACCATCAGCCTCTGGATGTGATGGGCGTAGGCATGATCCAGGGTGTTGCGCAGTGATTCCGACATGCAGTGCATGCGAGTGTCGCCGCTCCAGTAATAACCGGGTAGCGGACGCTGATTGTTGAGCCGGTTTTCTGCGGCATAATCCGGCATCAGCAGCCAGTAGATTCCCCGCACATATTCCCGCCAGCCCAGTATCTGGCGAATAAACCCCTCCACCGCATTGAGCGGCGCCAGGCCATCCCACCAGGCCTGCTCGGCGGCCTGGCAGACCGCCAGCGGGTCCAGCAGGCCAATGTTCAGATACGGCGACAGCAGGCTGTGGAACAGGGTGTCTTCCCCGGTGACCATGGCATCCTGGAAATCACCGAAGTGCGGCAGGCGCTGTTGGATAAAGTGCGCCAGCGCCTGTTGCGCCTGGGCGGCGGTGGTACCCCAGCGAAAATCCGTCAGGTTGCCGAGGTGTTCCGGAAACGCCTGCTCCACCAGCGCCAGCACCTCCCTGTCGATGGCATCGCGGGGGAAGGAAAGGTCCACGGGCAAGGGGACCTCCCCCTTGTAGGCCTTGCGGTTGCTGGCATCGAAATTCCATTGGCCACCCACCGGTTCATCCCCTTCCATGAGCAGGCCGGTGTGGCGACGCATTTCCCGGTAGAAAAACTCCATGCGCAGCTGTTTCTTGCCACTGGCCCAGCGCTGGAAGAACGCCGGCGAGCAGAGAAACCGACTGTCCTGCAGGCAGGTGACTGGACAGGGCAACTGGCGGGGCCACTGCGCCTCGATCTGCTGCTGCAAACGGTATTCGCCGCAGTGGGTCACCACCAGCTCTTCGGCGGATTCACAGACCGGCACCAGCACATCCAGCAGGCTGGTGTGGTCATGCTCGCCATAGGCAAGGTAGTCCAGTTGCCAGCCCGCCTCGCGCAAGTCTGCGGCAAAGTGGCGCATGGCACTGAAGATAAAGGCAATCTTCTGCTTGTGGTGACCCACGTAGGTGGCCTCGGCGGGCACCTCCGCCATCACCAGCCGGTCACGGGTTTTGTCCAGCGCCTGCAACGTGGGCAGGGACAGGCTGAGCTGGTCACCCAGAATGATTCCGACTTTCACGACCTCTCCCGCAACATCTGAAAGTTCAAGAATGCCGTCATGGGAGTGGCCGCCGGGTGAAGGAACCCGGCCCGGGTCAATCTGTCTCACCCGGCAAGGCAGCGACAGGGAGAAAACCCATGGTGCGAATCGTACTGATGGCGACCATTCTGCTGGCCGGCATGGTGCATGCCGAGGGTTACGACTATATCCGTGGTGATGATGTCTATGAGGAGGACTATCACTACGGGGTAGATTATGACGGCCTGAGCAGTGTTCCGCAGACCCGGCTCGGCGGCAGCAGCAGAAGCGATGATGCCGGCGGGCGGCTCAAGCAACAGGCCCGGGACCTGCAGAAAGAGACCACCCAGCCCTCCATGACGCGGGAGCTGGAAAAGTGGCAGGCGGATGACAGCCTGACACCGCCCACCCCGGTCGAGAAGCCATAAAGGATTGCTGGCGCCTTGTTCACAAGGTGCCAACGGCTTTTTCGCCGTATCAGGCGTCCCGATTGACCAGCCGCAGTTGCCGGTGGCGCGACAGGGACAACCCTTCAAGCTGCTCGAACAACAGAGACAGGGGCTGGGGCCGGCCTATGGCGTAGCCCTGCACGAAATCCACCCCCGCCTCCTGCAGCACCGGAATCATGGCGATGTCCTCCACGTACTCCGCCACGGTTTTCACCCCGAGCCGATGCGCCACTTCGCTGATGGATTCAACGATGGTGCGGTCAACGCTGGAATACAGCAGGTTGCGGACGAAACTGCCGTCGATCTTGATGAAATCCACCTGGAAGTGCTTGAGGTAATTGAAGGAACTGAAACCACTGCCAAAGTCATCCAGGGCCACCTTGCTGCCCTTCTCACGAATCCGCGCCAGTAATTCGCTGGCACTGGAAAGCTGGTTGACCACGGTGGTTTCGGTGATCTCGAAGGTCAGCCGCTCCGGCGCCACCGTGCTGCGATCGAGCAGATCCTCCAAGAACGGGATAAAGGTGGGGTCATCCAGGGAAGTGGCTGACAGATTCACCGCCAGATGCAAATTGGGCAGCGCAGCCAGCTCGTCACTGAGCGTCACCAGCAGCTGTGTGAGCACCCAACGGTCGATGTGCGTCATCATCTGGTAACGCTCCGCCGCCGGGATAAAGGCCCCCGGGTTGAGAATGTCGCCGTTGCGATCGCGCAGGCGCAGGAGAATCTCATAATGAGAGGCAGCGGTTTCGCCCCCGATGGGACGGATTTCCTGGGCATAGAGCAGAAAACGGTCTGACTCCAGGGACTCGCGCAGCCCGGCGGCCATCTGCAGCTCCAGGTGCCGGCGAGAGGCCTCACTGTCATCCGGGGTGTACACGGAGACCTGGTTACGACCCCGGTGTTTGGCCGCATAGCAGGCCACATCCGCCCGGCTCATGGCCTCTTCCACGCTGATCAGGTTGCCGTCCAGTTGCACCAGCCCCACGCTGGCACCGATATCGTAGAGAGAATCCTTCCAGGCAAAGCGGATCTCACCCAGGGCGGCAATCAGGCGTTCGGCAATCTGGACCGCCCGGTCTGCCGGGCAGTTGTGCAGCAGCAGGCCAAACTCGTCGCCCCCCAGCCGGGCCACCACATCCTCATCCCGTATCTGCCGGCCAATCACCCGGGCGCACTCTCGCAACAGGGCATCGCCGGCCACATGGCCGGCGGTGTCGTTGACGACCTTGAAGCGGTCCAGATCGATAAAGCACAGGACGCTCTGTTCCACCCCCCCTTCATCCAGGGTCTGTTGCAGGGTGTTTTCGAATTCCCGCCGGTTAGTCAGGCCGGTAAGGGCGTCATGGGTGGCGTGGTAACGGAGCTTTTTCTGCATGGCCCGGCGGGCGCTCACATCACGGAACACCATCACCGCGCCTTTCACTTCGCCGTCGCCGGTCTTCACCGGGGCTGCGGAATCCTGGATTTCATAGCGGCTGCCATCGCGGCTCAGCAGAAAGCAATCCTCGCGCAGAAAGCACATGTCACCGCCGCGCAGGGCCACTGCGATGGGGTTGGTCCGCGTCGGTCGCCCCTCTTCATCGGTGAGCTGCAACACGGTATCCACGGGGGCCCCTTCTGCCTCCCTTTCCCGCCAGCCGGTAAGCGATTCCGCCACCGGGTTCATGAAGGTAATCCGCCCATCATGATCCGTGGCAATGACCCCATCGGCGATGGAATTCAGGGTCACCCGCAGGCTTTCCTTTTCATGGGCCAGGGAATGTTGCATGGCCCGTTCGGCGGTCACATCCCAGTTGGTGCCCACCATCAGCGGGATTTTGTCCGGGCCGATCAGGGTGGTTTCCGCCCGGGCGCGGATATAACGTTCTTCGCCGGCAGGGGTGAGGATGCGAAATTCGCCGTCCAGCTCGCCCGGGGCCTGCATCACCTGTTGCAGACGGGGGCGCAGCAGGGCCAGATCATCCGGATGAATGCGGTCGTACCAGATTTTCAGGGTGCCATCCCCCTCCTGCCCGGGTTTGACGCCATACATCTCGTAGATGCGCTCATCCCAGTCCAGTCGGCCGGTGACGGTGTTGTACTGCCAGATGCCCACACCGCCGGCGGAAAGAGCCAGTTGCAGCTGACGACGGCTTTCAGCCAGGGCATGCTCCGCCTCTTTGGCGGCCTGGATATCCTCGCATTGAACGATCAGATAGCGAACACGCCCGTCCTCTGATACTCCGGCAATAGACAGGCGAACCCAGACCAGCTCACCGGTCCGGGTGATATAGCGCTTTTCCAGCCGCAGGCTGCCGACCCGACCGGACAGCAACGACCCCAGTTGCTGCAGATCATTCTGCAGGTCATCCGGATAGATCAACTGCTGGAAAGAGCTCTGCAGCAGTTCCTCCTCCCGATATCCGCTCAGCCGGCAAAGCGCCCGGTTTACCGCCAACCAGCGGCCATCCGGCCCCATCAACGCCATGGGAATGGCCGAATGCTCCATGGTCAGACGGTAGCGTTTTTCCCGTGCCGCCAGCACAGTTCGGGCGGCACGCTCGCGGCGGAATAAAATGGCCACCAGGGCCAGCACCCCCATGGCTGCCCCAATCAGCAAAGCCTGCATGGTTCACGTCCGTTGTCGGTTATTGTTATCCCCTGCTCACTTTTTGAACTGGCCACTACGGACTTGCCAGCATCACCTGACAAAGCCGGAACTTTCACCGACAATTGGGTGACTATCAGTGAGCCTCTGACCCGAACATTTGTCCGGCTTGCTACTTGCTGGCCCGCTAAGGAGTATCGCCGACCCGGCTTTGCAGACCATGACGCTCCGCTACCGCGCCCTACAATGCCTGGCCCTGCTGTTCGTGGCCTTTGCCCTGTCCCAGCTCTGGTATCTGGGACAGGTCCTGCGCCTGCAGCACCACAACCCGCAAGGCAGTGCCTATATGGAGCGGGCCAAGGCCCAGGGACAGGTACAGCAATACTGGCGGGACTACGACCAGATCAGCGATTACCTGAAGCGCTCGGTACTGATTTCCGAGGATGCCCAGTTCACCAGCCACAGCGGCTTTGACTGGCAGGGCATCCGTTATGCCCTGCAACGCAATCTGGAAGCCGGCAAGCCGGTGGCAGGCGGCTCCACCATCACCCAGCAGCTTGCCAAGAATCTGTATCTCTCCGGCAAGCGCAGCTATGTGCGCAAGGTTCAGGAAGCCCTGATCGCCATGATGCTGGAAATAGGCCTGAGCAAACGCCGCATTCTGGAGCTCTATCTGAATGTGGCCCAGTGGGGCCACCAGATATACGGAGCGGAAGCCGCTGCCCGACATTATTTTCAGGTCAGCGCCGCCGACCTGAGCATGGTCCAGGCAGCACAACTGGCAGCCATGCTGCCGCGCCCCAACTACTACGATTTCAAGGGCCCCACCGATTACGTCCAACAACGGGCCCAATGGATTCAGGAGCAAATGGCGATAGTGCGCATTCCCGACCCGGGCAACCTGCCACTTCCCACCGCCTCTGACCCGGAACACCGCCAAGGAACCTCGCAATGAAGCAGTTTGCATTACTTTGTCTGACCAGCCTGACCCTGCTGGCTTGCAGCGACAACGACAGCACTCCGGTCTCACCGCCGGCCACCCAGGAAACCGGCAATCCGCTGGTGGGGGCCTGGCAAAACGGTGAACAGATACTGGTGCTGGAAGAAAACGGTGACTTTTATCTTCCCGCCGACGAGCAACGCCAGGGCCTGACCTGGGAAAACAACGATGGCACCTTCACCTTCCGCTATCTGGATAACAGTCGACTGGCCGTAGAGACCCAGAGTGCCAGCGGCGAACAGCAACAGAATACTCTCAGCCTGACCTCATCCACTCCTTCCAGCGAAGAGCAGGACCCCGACGCCCTCCCCCTGTTCAGCGGTGACTACCAACGGGCCAACAACGCTGTGGGCCACCTGAGTGGCAAGGTGGAACTGCCTGTGGAGAGCGAGCTCCCCGACAAGGCCGTGCTGACCGTATCCCTGCTCTCCAGCGACAACAACACCGTGATCCGTCGGCTGATGCCCCTCACCAGCGACGCAGACAGCGTGCCTTTTCGCCTCTATTACCCGGCCACCGCAGTGACTGCGGGCAACACCTATCAGGTGAGCAGTCAGATCCTCTCCGATGGCGGCCTGTTCTTCCAGTCGGAGCCCACCCCCCTGACCGTTAACCAGAACCAGTTTGCGGATATCACCCTGCCGCTCAGTGCGGTGATGACCGCCAGCGAAACCCTGCGCGGCGCTCTGGTATACCAGTACGGCACCACCAGCCTGATGCTCTGCAATACCGATCGCCGCCTGCAGTTGGCTGGCCCCCAACGCGAGGACCTGATCGACGCCTACCGGGCTGCCCGCAACTACCCCCTGCAACCCCGCGTGGTCACTGTCAGCGGCCTGCTGCGCAAGGTGCCCGGCGAACAGGAAGGCAGCACCCAGAATGGCATCATTGTGGAAAGCTTTTCCCTGGAAAACAGCAATGACAACTGCCGCCTGCCCGGCGCAGATCTGATCAACACCCGCTGGCAGCTCAGCGCTCTGGGCAACGAGGTCCTGGACCCGGCCTCGCAGCAAGCGCCCTATCTGACCCTGGACAGCGAAGGCAAGGTCCGCGGCCATGCCGGCTGCAATGGTCTCAACGGGAGCTACCAGCACGACGACGACAGCCTGACCTTCGGCGCCATTGCCACCACCCGCAAGGCGTGTCCTGACATGGAGGGAGAGCAGGCCTTCCTGCAGGCCCTGAAAGCCTCCCGCCAGTTCCGTATCGACGGCGAGTTACTCACCCTGTTCGATGCCAACAACCAGCCCCTGGCCGGGTTCCAGGCCATCGCACTGTAACCGCCCGCTGGCGTGTCGGAGGGAACGATCATGCGTGTCCATTACCTGTCCCATGTGCCTTTCGAGCAACTGGGCGCCATGGAAACCTGGTTCCGGGAGCGTGACGTCAGTATCAGCCGGTCACTGCTGTTTCAGGGCGACCCACTCCCTGACATCAGCGAGTTTGACGCACTGGTCGTCATGGGCGGCCCCATGGGAGCGGATGATGATTGCGACCATACCTGGATGGCGCCGGAAAAGGCCCTGATCCGCCACAGCATCGCCGCGGGCAAGAAAGTGCTGGGAATCTGTCTGGGTGCGCAACTGATAGCGCGCGTGCTGGGCGCCCCGGTAACCGCCAACCCGGACAAGGAAATCGGCTGGTTTCCGGTCTACCCCACCAGCGCCGGCCAGTCTGACAGCATCGGCAAACTGTTTGCCGGTGGCCCGCCGGTGCTGCACTGGCACGGCGACACCTTTGCCATTCCTGACGGCGCCGTACACCTGCTGGAGAGCAAAGGCTGCGCCAATCAGGCATTTCGTTACGGGGATAACGTGCTGGGCTTGCAGTTTCACCTGGAGCTGCAGACCGACAATGCCGCCGCCCTGTGCGATGCCTGCCCGGAGGATCTGGCCGACGGCCCCTGGGTGGAACCCCGCGCCAGCATGCTGGCGGATGAGCAGCGCTTTGAGAATGCCCGACAGTTGCTGGGGCGGGTGTTGAACGCCTTTCTGGGCTAGGCCGCCAAGTCTCACTAACCGCCGACCGTTGAAGCCGCACCCCAACCCGGAGCGCGGCCTCTTCGCTTTCTCCTCACTCGAAGCGAGCCCGCGCCGCTGTTAACTATTCACTATTAACTGTTCACTGCCTTCCTGCACCCTTCCCACTGCAGACAAAATCGCCTGCAAGGCAGCCGCGGTGGTATCCGCCGCGGTGGCCACGGCACTCTGCACCGTGCCCCCCACCTGCACCCGCACACAGGCCATGGCGTTGGCTTCGGTATTGTCACCCAATGAATACTCATCGAAGGACACTACCTTCACCTCGCCACCGATACGCCGGTTGAGCGCATCCACCAATGCCGACATGGCCCCATCTCCGCGGCCGGACAACAGGGTCACCGGCTGGCTGACATCGCCAATGCTGATCTGGGCCTGCACCTGGTCGTTGCTGCGGTTCAGGTCATAGGAGCGCAACATCCACCCCATGGGCACGTTCAGGTAATCACTGTTGAAGCGACGATGTACCCGCTCGCTGGTGATCTCGCCACCGTCTTCCTCCGCATCTTTCTGCACCACCCCGGCCAGTTCCTGCTGCAACCAGCGCGGCAGGTCGATACCGAAATCCCGCTCCAGCACGTGGGCGACACCGCCCTTGCCGGACTGGGAATTGATCCGCACCACTTCCTCGTAGCGACGGCCCACATCCGCCGGGTCGATGGGCAGATAGGCCACCTGCCAGATATCGCCTTCCTGGTAGCGGGCCAGGCACTTGCGGATAGCATCCTGATGACTGCCGGAGAAAGCGCTGAAGACCAGATCGCCCGCATAGGGATGGCGCGGGTGGGTCTGGATATCGGTGATCTCCTCCACCAGGGCAACAATCTCCTTCATCCGCGAAAAGTCGATTTGCGGATCGATGCCCTGGCTGTACAGGTTCATCCCGGCGGTGACCAGATCCATGTTCCCGGTCCGTTCGCCGTTGCCCAGCAAGGTGCCTTCCACTCGATCCGCACCGGCCATGACAGCCATTTCCGCCGCCGCCACACCACAGCCTCGGTCATCGTGGGTATGCACGCTGATGATCACGTGCTCGCGATGCTGAATGTTTTCATGTACAAGCTCTACCTGGTCGGCAAACACATTGGGCGTGCTCACCTCCACCGTGGCCGGCAAGTTGATGATCACCCGCTGACCCTGGTCCGGGCGCCATACCGCATTCACCGCATCGATCACTTCGATGGCGAAATCGGTTTCCGTGGCACTGAAGGTTTCCGGGGAATACTGGAAGCTCCAGTGGGTTTCCGGCTGCTTTTCGGCACAGGCTTTCACCCAGCCGGCAGCACGCTCGGCAATGGCCTTGCAGCCAGCCTTGTCCACGCTGAACACCTGCTCGCGGAAAGTGGGCGAGGTGGCGTTGTAGATATGCACGATGGCATTTTTTGCGCCCTTGAGTGACTCAAAGGTACGGGCAATCAATTCTTCCCGGGCCTGGGTGAGCACCTGAATGTGCACGTCATCCGGCACCAGGTCTTCCTCAATCAGGGCCCGGCAAAAATCAAAATCAATCTGGCTGGCTGAGGGGAAGCCCACCTCGATTTCCTTGAAACCCAGCTCCACCAGCATCTGGAAGAAGCGGCGCTTCTGCGTCACGGACATGGGCTTGATCAGCGCCTGGTTGCCATCACGCAGATCCACCGCCGCCCACAGCGGCGCTTTCTCGATACGCTGACTGGGCCAGCGACGGTCGGGTTTGTCGATGACCGGAAAGGGCTGGTATTTGCGATGATCAAAGCTCATGTCGAATCCTCAAACGAAAAAGGGGCATGGCCTGCCCCCCGGGTGAACTCCTAATCCAATCCGAAGGGTGTCGGCAGGATTGAACTAACAACTCGTTGTCTGTGATCTCGGGTATCGATCAGCGCGCCGGTAGGCACGGATGGCAGCGAAGAGTGGCGGCCCGCTTTTGACGGTTCGCATCATCGCCCCACGAGAGATACTTTACGGCAGAAAACCGGCAATGTGCTTGCTTTTTTCATCCACAATCGGCTTTATTGGCAATAATATTGCGCAAAAAATGCAAAACAGGACGGATATCATCATGAGCAAGCAGGCATTGGCAAAACTGGACCGCACCGACCTGCGCATCCTGGAAGCCCTGCAGCACAACGGCGGGCTGACCAACCAGCAGCTGGCGGAAACCGTGGGGCTGTCCCCTTCCCCCTGTTCCCGGCGGGTACAGAAGCTGGAAGCTGCTGGCATTATTCTCAAGAGGGAGACCGTGCTGGACGCACGCAAACTGGGCCTGGACCTGACCGTGATCATCCAGATCAGCATGGACCGCCATACCCCGGAACGCTTTGCCAATTTTGAGGAAAAGGTCGCCAGTTACCCGGAAGTGCAGCAGTGCTACCTGGTCACCGGCCAGGAGGCCGACTATCTACTGAAAGTGGTGGTGCCGGATATCGATGGCTACCAGCATTTCCTGCTCAACAAGATCACCCGCATCGAAGGGGTCAGTGGTGTGCATTCCAGCTTTGTCATGCGGCGGGTGGTGGATACGGCGGCGTTGCCGTTGAATTATGTGGAGACATAACTCTCGCACTCGCAAACCATGGCTCCCTTGTAGGAGCACCTCTCTCTGTGCTCTGCGAGTATGAGGTGCGAGAAAGACGTAATGCAAAGAATCAGCATGAAACAGCAGTACTTCCAGAATGCATTGCCATCGGCATACCACTCCTTCGCCCAGGCTCGGATTCGCACCTCAAGAGGTGCTCCTACAGTTGCTTCGTGGCCAGGCCGTTGTCATGCGTCAAGCGACGCGCCTACAGATAGCCCGGCCCAAACTGATATGCTGGCATCATCGACCGCGTTGAATTGCGAGACCATGAAAAACCTGCTGATCGTCGCCCACGCCCCCTCACCGAACACGCTGAAGCTCCGTGACGCTGCCGCCCGGGGCGCTGGTCATGAGGATATCGAGAACGTGTCCGTGACCGTAAAGGCACCGCTGGAAGCAGGGCCCGAAGATGTGATGGCCTGTGATGCCATCCTGCTCGGCACCACCGAAAACCTGGGCTACATGAGTGGCGCCCTGAAGGATTTTTTCGACCGCAGCTACTATCCGGTTCTGGAAGAAAAGCAGGGCCTGCCCTGCGCCCTCTATATCCGCGCGGGCCAGGACGGCACCGGCACTCGCCGGGCGGTGGAAAGCATCGTTACCGGCCTGCGCTGGAACTGGGTGCAGGACCCGATGGTGCTGCGCGGGGACTGGCAGGATGATTTCGAGCAACAGGCGGAAGAGTTGGGGATGTATCTGGCGGCGGGGCTGGATGCGGGGATTTTTTAGCTGCTCGCTCTGGAGCGAGGACGAGCAACCAGACGCGAGGCCCGAGTTTCGAGTTGCGAAAACACCAAACAGGAAACCCTTATTTGCCTTTCGCGTCTCGAAACTCGCTTCCCGCTACTGCTGTTACCCTTTGCTCTTGTTCACCATGGCCGCCAACACTGCCTTGGCCTCATCCCCCTGCAGCATCTCGCCAAACAGCGCCAGATCTTCCTCCAGCACATCCTGCAGCGGCTTGCTGATCGCCTGGCGCATCAGGCGCTTGCTCTCTCGCAGGGCCCGGGGCGGCTTCTTTGCCAAGGTGGCCGCCCAGCCGCGAGCGGTGGCTTGCAGTTCCTCACGGCTCACGACCTTGGCGATCAGGCCGGCCTCGAAGGCTTCCTGTGCCAGCATGGGCTCGCCCAGTAGCAACATGCGGGCAGCCCGCTGGTAGCCCAGCCAATCCGGCAGCAGCTTGGAAGAACCGGCTTCCGGCACCGCGCCAAGATCCGCAAAGGGTGTAATAAACTTGGCATCTTCGGATGCCACCACCATATCCATGTGCAGCAACATGGTGGTGCCGACGCCCACCGCATTACCCTGCACAGCGGCCACCACCACTTTCGGGAAGGCATAGATGGCCTTGATGAAATTGGCTGCCTCGCCCACTTCACCGGGCTTGGCATTGAGGAAGTCCACCAGGTCGTTACCGGCGCTGAAGGATTTGCCTTCGGCGGCAAACAGCACCACGCGGATGTCGTCGCTTTCCTCTGCCGCGTTCAGCAGGGCAATCAGATCCCGGTACATGGCGCCGGTGAGGGCGTTCAGTTTGTCCGGGCGGTTCAGGGTAATTTCCATCACCGATTCGGTGTGAGTCACCAGAATCAGATCACTTTCCAGTGTCGGCAAGATCACGACAGCTCTCCCAATCATTATTTGTCGGGCAAGGCTAGCCGCCCGCACCGTCCATGCCAAGGACGAATCCCGACAAAGGGTATTGACCGGCTGGTCAAAGCAACTTAAAAAAGCGCACCTCTTCTGAGATCGTCTCCGTGAAACTGATCACTTTCGATCCTTTCCGCACCCTGGGTCTGCCCGGCGTGCGGTATATCAAGCCGGAACACATGAACCAGCATCGCGACGCCCTGGCGGAAGCGGACTGGTTGCTGTTCCCGGGCTACTGGCAGATCAACAGCCTGCATTACGTGCTCAAGCGGCCGATCTTCCCCAGCCTGAGTAGCTACCACCTCGGTCATGACAAGGTGGAGATGACCCGCGCCCTGCAGACTGCCTGCCCGGAGCATGTGCCGGAGACGCTGATTCTGGCATCCGACAAGTACGGCATTGCCCAGGTCCTGGACCAGTGGCGTTTTCCGTTTGTGGCCAAGTCGGTCCGGTCCAGCCAGGGCATGGGGGTCTATCTCATCGAGAACCGTCAGCAACTACTGGACTACGCTGAGCGAGAATCCGTGCTGTATATCCAGAAGCTGTTACCGATCGTGCGCGACCTTCGTGTGGTGGTGGTCGGCGAACAAGTGGTGGCCAGCTACTGGCGTGAGGGAGTGGGCTTCCTGAATAACGTGAGCCAGGGAGGGCGTGTACGCACCGACCTGACAGTGCCGCACAATGCGATTTCACTGGTGGAAGGCATGGCTCGCTATCTGGGCATCAACCATGCCGGGTTCGACGTGGCCATGGTGGATGGCCACCCCTACATCCTGGAATTCAATCGCCTGTTCGGCAATACCGGTATCCCGGATCTCAACCAGCGGGTGCAGCGTGCCATGAGCCACTACCTGCTGGGGGATCCATCGTCGCCGCCCTCTTCGGACAACAAGGTCTCCGCCTGAGTCCGAAGCAGGTTCTGGTAGCGGTGGGCCAGCTGTTCCACCGGCTGTAATCGCACCTTGTGGTCACCGGCGGTGACCACCTGGGCCTTCTCGGGTTGATACAGGGCTTTCACATCCAGCTCGGTGGCGGCCAACTGCCCTTCCGGGACATTGAGCCGACCAGGCACCCCGGCCACACACAGGGACCAGGCTTCCTGCTGGTCTCCATCAGTGGTCACCAGCGCCTTGAACTCCAGTGCCGGCTTGCCCTGCTGCTTGCGCAACGGGGCCAGCAGGCGCACCACCCGCAGAAACAGAAGACCGGCACAGAGTGCCGAAAAGGCACAACGAGACGCCGGCTCCTGGTAGAAAAACAGCCCGGCCTGATCCCCCACCTTCTGGCCAACCCGGCCTCCGTAGATACCTGCCACCTTGTCGAGAATCCGCTGATAATCCGCCAGCACCTCGACCATGGCCGCCTGGGTATATCGCTGACGAATGTGTTCGAAATTGACGATGCTCAGGCGCAGCTGGGCCAGCGGCTCAGCCCCTTCCGGCAGGGGCTCGGTCAGTGCCTGTCTTGATGCCGGCGTGGCCAGCGGAGACGGTGCCGGCGGCTCTGCCGGAGCCGCTTCTGCAGGTTCCGGCGGCGCTGGCACCAGGCGTTGCTGGATCAGCGCTGCCGCCACTCGCAGCAGCAACAGACACAATACCGCCAGCACAAATCCGGCTTCCAGGCGCTGGCGCGGCAGGGCACTGGTATCCCCCAGCAAGGTCAGCGTGCCTGCGAGTTCACCATCGGGCAGCGCCACCGGCACCGAGATAACCAGATCGGAACGAGACACCCCGGTCAGACCCACCTGGATATCGGCCGCATCCTGAAAACGCACACCGGCCACCGGGGCCAGCTGCACGGTTTCCCGACCGATCAGGTTAATGCTGATGGAATCGTCGCTGGCCAGGGCCTCGGCCGCCCGGCGGGCGGTCTGCTCGGCCAGCGCCTGCAGCTGTATCTTGCGCTCCTGCTCCAGACGCGCGGAGAAGTGCTCAAGAAAATAGACACCGACCACCAGCATGGCCAGCAGCATCAGGATCAGCTCGCGCAGCAGGCTGCGCTGTTGCCGAATCCATGGCCGCCATTGTTCCCACAGGGTCATAGAGTTGCATTCCGTAGTATTGCGCTCGCGCGCAGTATAGCGTGACAAACCAACAGGGCGTTGACCGAATCGGCGAACCTTAGCAGCGATGGTGCATCAGCGGACGATTGGCAATGTAAAACATCGCCAATTCCTGATCCCCCAAGACACTGCCGCATGCGGTACCATTTCTGCTACCCTTACGCGGTTTTCGCGGGAGCCACAGCTTCCGCGCTCCGCTTGTCCAGACTTGCCCCCGGGAGCCCATGCGTGCGCGAGATCATTCTGATTCAGGTATCCGGCAGTGACCGCCCCGGTCTGACCGCCGCTTTCACCCGGATTCTGGCCCGTTATCGGCTCAATATCCTGGATATCGGCCAGGCCGTGATCCACGACACCCTGTCGCTGGGTATCCTGGTGGAAACTCCGCCGGACGCGGAATCCTCAGCGGTGCTCAAGGATCTGTTATTTGAAGCCCACAAGCTGAACATCAATGTGCGCTTCCGTCCCATCGATGAGGACCGCTATGAAGAATGGGTGGCCGGCCAGGGCAAGGACCGGCACATTATCACCCTGTTGGCGCGCAAGATTACCGCTGAGCAACTGTCCGACGTGACCGCCACGGTGGCAGACAACGGCCTCAACATCGACAGCATCGCCCGCCTCTCCGGCCGGGTGCATCTGGAGGGAGAATCCCTCAACGAGGACAGCCGCGCCTGTATCGAGATATCCGTGCGCGGAGAACCGAAGGACGGCGAAGCCATGCGTGCAGCCTTCCTCAACATTGCCAACGAACGCAACCTGGACATCGCCTTCCAGCGGGACAGCGCCTTCCGCCGCAACCGGCGTCTGGTGGTGTTTGATATGGATTCCACCCTGATCCGTTCCGAAGTGATCGACGAGCTGGCCATGGAGGCCGGGGTGGGCGAAGAAGTGGCGGAAATCACCGAGCGCGCCATGCGCGGCGAACTGGATTTCAATGAGAGCTTCAAGGCCCGGGTGGCCCTGCTCAAGGGGCTGGATGAAGGCGCCCTGGAGCGGGTACGCGAACGCATCCAGCTCACCGAAGGGGCGCAACGGCTGATCAGCACCCTGCGCGCCCTGGGCTACCGCACGGCCATCCTGTCCGGCGGTTTCACCTGGTTCGGGCAATGGCTGCAACAGTTGCTGGGCATCGACTATGTCTACGCCAACGAGCTGGAAATCGAGAACGGCCAGGTCACTGGCCGGGTGGTCGGCCAGATCGTCAATGGCCAGCGCAAGGCCGACCTGCTCAAGCAGATCGCCACCCAGGAAGGCATCAGCCTGGAGCAGGTGATAGCCGTGGGCGACGGCGCCAACGACCTGCCCATGCTCGGCGAAGCCGGCCTGGGCATCGCCTTCCGCGCCAAACCCCTGGTCAAACAAAACGCCGAACAGGCCATCTCGACCCTGGGCCTGGACGGGATTCTCTATCTGATCGGGGTCAGGGACAAGGATCAGGCGGAGCTGCTTAAGAGCAATTAATAGTTAATAATTCGCGGTTTTGGTCTGTCTTTTCTGAAACGCAAGAGGCCGCGCCCATAGCCCATAGCTTGGGCGCGGCCTCTTATGTTTAAAGACAAGGCAAAGCTGTTTCGCGCAACTATTAATTATTCATTATTCACTATTCATTGCCTTTCTACGCCGACTCCGGAATTTGCAACGAATCCATCGGTGCCTGCAGATAGTAGCCCTGAAGATAATCAATTCCCCCCAGAGTCCACAGGGCCTGCATCTGGGCGGCGGATTCGACGAAACCTACCACGGTCCTGCGGTTGCTTTCTTTTACCCGTTTGACAATATCGGTGAGCCGTTGGCGGCCTTCCGCCTTGGACACGTCCTGGGTGAAAGAGCCTTCGAATTTCACCATGGTGGCCGGAATATGCTGGAACAGCTTGAACGGATCCAGGCCGCCGCCAAAGCGACTGATGGAGATACCGCAACCGGCACTTTTCATCTTCTCGGCAAACACGCCCGCCTGTTTCAGGTAGGTGGTGGCATCGCCTTCGGTTAGCTGGAAGGTCAATCTGGAACCATCCATCTTGGCCGCCCGCATGGCCTTGAGCAGCCAGTCCGCCAGGGATGCATCCGCCAGGGAGCCCCCGTTGATGTTGAACACCAGCTTGACCGGCTCACTCATCGCAGCCGCCGCCCGCATGGCGTTGAGCACCACCCAGCGATCAATCTTGCCCACCAGGCCCTGCTCAGCGGCCACCGGCATGAACTCCCCGGCTTCCATGGCTTCACCCTGCTTCTGCGGCAGATCCACAAACACCTCGAAGAGATGCTCACTGTCATCTTCAAGGTTCATCAGCGGTTGATAATGCAGTTTGAAACTGCCTTGCTCCAACGCCTGACGCAGCAACATGACAATGGCTTCGGAAGAGCCTGCAGCCACCTCGTCCATGGGATCATGCACCTTGATGCTGTTGCCCTGGCCACCGTTTTCCCGCTGGGCCTGGTTACAGCATTTCAGTGCCGTGGTCAGGGTGCCCTGGCCACTGCGGGCATCCTCGCGGACAAAGGCGACCCCCACACTGGCCGTCACATGGATCGTCTTGGCCGCCACTTCCGGCATCAGCCCTTCAATACCGGCACGCAGGCTCTCGGCCAGTGCCTCGGCCTCATCGGTATCCGCAACCGGCAACAAGACGGCAAAATCCTCACCATCTACCCGGGCCAGTTTGGCATCTCCCACCTGGCCACCCAGCCAGTTGGCAACCGCACGGAGAATATCATCGGCACCATCGATACCCACCGAAGACTGGTGTTGCTCAAAGTCGTCCAGGCGGAGATACAGCACCGTCGCCAGTTGTCCTTCGCGAGCCGCCTCGGCCACCGCATCATCAAGCTGGTCCATAAACCACTTGCGGGCAAACAGGCCGGTAACCTGGTCTTTCTGGCTCATCTCCTGGAGCCGTTCCTGCATTTCGCTCTCGTCCACGCCGCCGGCGCGAATCACGATCTGGGTGCAGGCCTCACCATCATAGGTGCTGGGCGAGAAGGTAAAGGACGCATCAAACTCTTCGCCATCGGTATTGACGCCCTTGCATTCCAGTTCCTGGGTCTGGCTTTCATCCTGGGCACGACTACGCAGTAGCTGTTTGAGCTTGTCATGGTCCGCCGCCGACACCATGTCCATGATGGGAACGCCGGCCAGATCGTCAGCGCTCTCATAGCCAAACAGCTCCACATAGTTGTCGTTGGCGTGAATATGCATGCCATCGAGCACATAGGCGATGGCGTCACGGCTCTGATCCATCAACAGGGCCAACCGCTTTTCCGCATCGTGACGGGCAATTTCGGAGTGCTGGAGCTCCTTGCGCAGACGCAGGTTCTCGACCACCCTGTCCACCATCAGGGTAAGCATATCCCTGTCATTGCCGGGCACCACGCCGCTGGCCCCCTGCTGAAGGGCCGCCTTTACGGTATCGGCAGAAAAGGTGTTTTCCAGCAGGATCACTGGCACCGCCTTGCCCAAACGCTTGAGGTGGGCCATGGCAGATTCAAAACTGCCATCGCCGAAGGAAGGCCTGCACAGCATCAACTCCCAGGCGCCACCTTTCAACGCGCGCAGCAAATCATCTTCGCCCAGGGCCAGTTGTGCCCGGGTTGCCCGGCCGGCATTGCGCAGCATATTCATCAGCTGCTCGGCCTCATCTTGGGAATCATGGGCGATCAGTAGGCGGAGATTGTCCAGGGCATAGCTCATGGTGTGACGACTCATACTGTTTTCGTACGGCTTACCATTGTGCCTGACAACCTTGTCTTGGCAACTTTCCCACAGAAAAAGAGAGAACGGACCGACCTTTCCGGGGAAAGCCGTCTTCTTTTCCGTCTTTTCTGATTATGGAAAGCCGCCCGGCCAATGGCAGAAAACCATCACACAGCATCCTCGCTGTGGCCTTGATAACGGGTCAGAAACGCAACGTCGCGTCCCATTGAATCCTTACAGAGTGGACCAGATGGAATCCAGATCCCCTTCATCATTATCGCTTGCCGGCCTCACCGGTGTGGGGGTTGCCATATCGCGGAATGGATACTGGCTGAACCCGGACGCCCCCTGGGTGCGACGCAACAACTGTACACGACGGGGCTCGCCAGCCTCTACCAGCTCCACTTTGACCCCCTCATTGAAACCCACCGTGGGCAACAACAGGGTGGCGGGCTGACCGACGCCGGCCAGCTCAGGCAACAGGATGGCGCGCATGAAATCACTGTCTTCACCCTGCTTGCGCAGAGCCCGGGCAGCCACCGGCCGCCCCCCGGGAGCCAGCAATTCCACCCCGAAGCGGGCACCATGGTTGGGTAGCTGGGTCACCCAGCGCACCACCGCCAGCATCCAGTGGCTGTCCGGGTGGTCCCGCAATCCCAGTAATTCGCCGGTACGCATCAGGCTTGGCGTATTCCCCTGCCAGGACAGGCAATAGCCGCCGGGGCTGGCATTGACCTTCTGGCAGTGATAACTCTCCGGCAAGGTCGCTTCGCTGCGAAGGGAGGAATCCGGCTTGCCGATATCAATGGTTTCATTGGGAAAGTCGGATTGATAGGCCGTCGCCCAGGGGTCTTCCTTCTGCTGCTTTTGCCGGCTACTGACTTTGATATTACGCAGGAAAGGATTGTTTTCTTCCCCCTCGCCCATCACCGACAAGCTGCCTCGCTCAATCAGGGTTTCAAACGGCACCTTGCCGGAAAGGAAATAGTGCACCCCCACCAGTCCGAAGCACAGTTCGACCTCACCGCTTTCAGCCATGCGCTTGAAAGCCCGCTCCGTCAGCGCCCCCCACACCTGCTGCAGGTGGGACATCATGCTTTCATCCAGACCTTTGGGAACCTGCAGATCGCTCTCCTCGGGGTCATCTTTCCAGGCACTGATTGCCTGCACCAGCCGGACAGAATCGATATAGCGCCAGCTGTCCGTCGCCTGGGAGGCATGGGTGCGGTAAATGGGAGGGCGGTCCGCCTGGAGGTCGAACACGAACAGGTCTTCATCATCACTGGCGGTCTTGATCTCGATCAGGTCCCCCCAGGTGAATGCGGCCTTGTACAAGGCCGCCAGTTCCTGTTGACGTAACTGATTGGGCTTGGCGGTGGCCAGCAACAAGCAACGGGCATAGGCAGACTGGATGCTGGAGTTGCCTTTTTCATCATCCACCGGCGTCGCGGAAATGCCGTGCAGTTCCGCCAGCAGATAAAGCTGGTGCAGTTCCAGCCACAGGTGGCGAGGGCTGGGAAAATACAACTGATAACAACGCAACAGGGTATCGCCAAGGGCGCTGATGGCGCGATGAATTGCCATGGTGACCGCACGCCGGACTGCCTTGTCCTTCAGCTTGCGCATGCCCCGTACCGCCACCAGCTTATAGCCGTTGGCCAGATGCCCTTGCAGGGCCTGAGCCAGACTGGCCACTCGCCGCGCCTTGTCTGGTAATACCAGGGATTGATTCAGGTAATGTTTCTGCAGGGAATCACTGACATGCAAAATGGAAGGACGAACCACTTCCAGCAACTGGAAACGCTGTTTGGAATCGATTTGCAGCCGGTTCAGTTCCTGAATGAACTGATAAAGCTGGCGAGCCGTTTCCCCCATGTTCATGATCGGGAGAGCGTCGACCCACTGTTGCAGCTTTTTCGGCTGGTCAGCGCCAAGTGTCAGGTGCGGCAAATCCTGCTCGGGCAGTTTCAAGCGCACCGTCTGGGCTGGTTGCTCCATTGAAGATAATCCTTATCTCGGTGGCACCCAGATAGCTAGTTATTAAGTATTAGTTCTTGTTTTGTATGTGTCCTTCGTCACATGACTTTACGATACCGTTACAAGCCTGTAAACGTTGTGTTGGCAGCGACAGACGGATGCTCTAGCCCGCCAATACGGTCTTTGCCGGCTTCCCAGGCTCTTCCCGTGACAACCTCGGCACCAGAAAGCCGGGTAAGCGGCCACGCAGCTGCTCATGAAGTTGCATAGCGCGCGAATCCGCCACGGCAAAATGCGCCGCCCCCTGCACGGCATCCAGTTGATGCAGGTAATACGGCATCACACCCGCCTCATGGAGGCGATCCGACAACGCTTCCAGCGTATCAACACAATCATTCACTCCGGCCAGCAACACACTCTGATTCAGCAGGGTGATCCCTTCACGCCGCCACTGACGGCAGCGCTCCACCAGCGCAGGACTGAGTTCCCGGGGATGATTGGCATGCAGTACCAGGGCCGTCTGCCAGCGGGGGGCCGACAGCAATGTCAGCAACGATTCATCCAGCCGTTCCGGAATCACTACCGGGGTACGGCTGTGAATACGCAGCCGACGCAGATGGGGAATCTCCGCCAGCGCCGCCAGCAGTTCCTGTAAACGGCGATTGTTCAGGGTCAGGGGGTCGCCGCCACTGAGGATCACCTCGCGGATATCCGGGCGTGACGCCAGCCATTCCAGCGCCTGATCCCAACGCTTGCCGCTGAGGTGACTCTGATAGGGGAAATGCCGGCGAAAACAGTAACGGCAGTGGACTGCGCAAGCGCCGGTGACCACCAGCAGTGCGCGGCCATGGTACTTGTGCAATAGCCCGGGAACCGGAGTGTGGGCAGCTTCCTCCAGCGGATCACTGCTGTACCCCTCCTCCTCGCGCAGCTCCGCCGGCACACTCATCACCTGCCGCAACAGCGGATCATCCGGGTTGCCCGGCTCCATCAGGCGCACATAGCCACGGGGCACACGCAGGGGGAAATCCTGCGCCGCGGCAAGGCTTTCAGGCAGGGATTCAGCATCCAATCCCAGCAGGCTGATGAGCTCCGCCGGATCAGTAATCAGGTCCGCCTGCTGGCGCTGCCAGCCGGGCAACTCCCAACCGTCCCTTTCCTGCGTTATCATGGGGGTCTGCTGATGTTTCATTTGCGTCTCTGCTGGAGTTCATTTTTTGGTCCGGCAAGGCGGAAGGCGTGCGGCATAGTCTTTCATATGTAAGTGACTGACAACGCAGCTGGGCGGAAAAAGGGGCCCAGCCCTTCGGGTTGTGCCTGCAAGCGCACCACTCGTCGTTACAAGTCGTTCATTTGAATAAAACCAAACATCTCCTCCTTGTGCCTAGATTGGTACGCTTGCAGGCACAACAGAGACGCAAATGAAACATTAGCAAACCCCGCACCCTCTGCGACGCCATACATCAACCTTTGGAACAACATTTATGGCCAACTATTCTACCAGTGAATTCAAGTCCGGCTTGAAAGTGATGCTCGATGGCGACCCCTGCGCCATCATCGAGAACGAATTCGTCAAGCCCGGCAAGGGCCAGGCGTTCAGCCGTGTCAGACTGCGCAACCTGAAAACCGGCAAAGTCTGGGATCGCACCTTCAAGTCCGGCGACTCCCTGGAAGGCGCCGACGTGATGGATGTGTCCATGCAGTACATCTTCAGCGATGGCGAATTCTGGCATTTCATGGATCAGACCACCTTCGAACAGAAGCAGGCCGACGATGCCGCCGTGGGCGATGCCAAGAAGTGGCTGAAAGAGGAAGACATCTGCGAGGTCACCCTCTACAACGGTGAACCCCTGTCCGTCACCCCGCCAAACTTCGTGGAACTGCAGATTGTGGAAACCGATCCGGGCCTGAAAGGCGACACTGCCGGCACCGGCGGCAAGCCTGCCACCCTGAGCACCGGCGCTGTCGTCCGTGTGCCGCTGTTCGTACAGGAAGGCGAGATCGTCAAGGTAGACACCCGCACCGGCGATTACGTGGGTCGCATCAAGAACTAGTCGTGACCGACTGGCAACCCACCGCCTCCCTGGCGGCCATCAAGGCGCGCGCCGAGCTGCTGAGCACGGTGCGCGCTTTTTTTGCTGCCCGCCAGGTGATGGAAGTGGACACGCCGCAACTGGCCCGCTTCGGCGTCAGCGATCCGCACATCCAGTGCATCGCCGTGCCCGGCTACGGCTATTTGCAGAGCTCACCGGAATACCACATGAAGCGGCTGCTGGCCGCTGGCAGCGGCGCCATCTACCAGATCTGCAAAGCCTACCGGGATGGCGAAGCCGGCGGCCGCCATAATCCCGAATTCACCATGCTGGAGTGGTACCGGCCCGGGTTTGCACTGGATGACCTGGTGCAGGAATGCCTGGCACTCTTCGCCGAACTGTTCATCGGCGCTCCGTCAAAGACTTACCGCTTCCGCGACCTGTTCCGCCAGGTCACCGGCCTGGACCCGCTCACCGCCAATGATTCAGACCTGATCGTCCATGCTGAATCCCGGGGCGCACCGAAAGGCCTGAACAAGACCGCCGCCGTGGACTACCTGATGGCCACCCGGATAGAAGACGCGCTTCCCGCTGAACAGCTTTCCGTGGTCACCGACTTCCCCGGCTGGGCCGCCGCCCTGGCACAGACCCGTACGGACAACGATGGCGCCACCGTCGCGCAACGCTTTGAAATCTATTATCAGGGCCTGGAACTCGCCAATGGGTATCAGGAGCTGACCGATGCGGGAGAACAAAAGCGACGCTTTGAACAGGACAATATTCAGCGTGAAGCCCATGGCCTGAATCCCATGGACGCCGACCCCTATTTGCTCGACGCCATGAACACCGGCCTGCCCGCCTGCAGCGGCGTCGCCACGGGCGTGGAGCGACTGTTGATGGCACAACAGGGCAGCGGCAAAATCCACGACATCATCGCCTTCCCCTGGCCCCGCGCCTGAACGCCCCGCCGTAGGAGCGTCGCTGGCGGCGCGATTCCAGAGCAAGGATCAAAAACCCGTTCACCACAGAACACCCAGAGAAAACCTGCTTCTTCTCGGTGAACTTTGTGGGCTTTGCCGTAAACCGTCTTTTCCGGTTTTGGGTTATCGCGCCGCGAGCGACGCTCCTACATCGAGATCCCGGCACGGGAAGCCATAAAAAAGCCGCCCCAACTTCCGGGCGTGGCCTCTTTCCTTTCAGCTCGCAACACGATCGCCCGCGTTGCAACTTTTAACTTGCAACTGCCCTTACGCCACCGCCGGCTGCGCCACTGAATTCGCTCTGGCCGCCGTCTCCGCAATCAGGTCGCCAATCCGGTCAATGGCTGACGGCGGGAAGTCGTGGCCCATGCCGGGAATAATCACCAGCTTGGCGCCGCGAATATGGCGGGCGGAGGCCTTGCCGCCGGCGGGACGGATCAGCGGGTCGGCGCCGCCGTGGATCACGGTGGCCGGACAGCGGATCTGTTTAAGGTGTTTGGTCAGGGCACCAGTGGCCAGCACGGCCAGGAACTGATTGCGAATCCCGCGCGGGTTGATGCCGCGGGCCCAACACTCCCGATACATGGCTTCCAGTTCGTCACGGCCCTGGGGCAGGGTGCCGGCCAGCTTGCCCATCATCTCCAGACCAAACGCCACAAACTGGTCTTCCGTTTCCACCTTCACTCCGGGGGCCACCAGGGTCTTGAGGGCGGCGGGTTTTGGTAACGGCAGGTAGGGGCTGTTGTTACTGGACATGATGGAGGTCAACGACAGCACCCGGTCAGGATGGGTGGCCGCCATCAACTGGCTGATCATGCCACCCATGGAGGCACCCACAAAATGCGCCCGTTCGATGTTCAACGCATCCAGCAGCCCCACGGTGTCGGCCACCATGTCGTGCAGGGTATAGGCACTGTCTACCGACATCCCCACGGTATAACGCAGCAACGCCACCAGCGGCCCCTGCTTGAACGGTTTGCGAATGCGGGTGGATTTGCCCACATCCCGGTTATCGAAACGGATCACCCGATAGCCACGCTCAACCAGGATATCCAGCAACGGTTCCGGCCAGAACACCATCTGTGCCGAGAGCCCCATGACAAAGACAATGGGCTCCCCGTTTTCCGGGCCACGACTCTCGTAAAAAAGCTCGATTCCGTTACTGCTCACCGTGCCAGACTGCATATGTGACCTCTTCTTTGTTCTACTGCGAGCTGCTCAACATAGAAAAGCTCCAGGCAAACCACAAGCATACCCACTCCGATTGGCCCGATGGCCCCTTACACCGTGATGGCACGCCACAGCATATCGAACAGCACCCCGTGCTGATCCGCCATGCGGCCGGGGCGACCCCGGAGCAGGTGCATCTGGGAAATGCGCAACAAGACCCCGTAAAAGAAGTCCAGCAGGATCGGCGTGGCCACCTGACTGTTGAGGATGCCCTGCTCCTGACCCTCGCGCAGCACACTCAGGAACAGCTCGGTCAGGCGCTGCTGCCCCGGGGTGGTATCGCTGCCCCAGCGGCCCGGGTACACCGAGTTGATCATCATCCGGCCCATCTGCGGATTGCGGTCGAAAAAGTCCAGCACCACCCAGAACACCTTGCTGAGCCGATCGCGGAAGGTATCAATGCCGGCCAGGTGATCCAGCATACGCTCAGCCAGTTGCTCCAGGCCGTGATGCAGGCAGGCGCTGAGCAGCGCCTCTTTGCTTCCCTGCTTCTCATCACCGTAGTAACGGTACAGGGTCTGCAGGCTGCAGCGGGCAGCGCGGGCGATTTGCTGCAACGTCACCTGATGGAATTCCGAATCCGCAAACACCTGTACGGCAGCCCATTCAATGCGCTGCCGCACCGCCGGGTCCTGGCGGGATTCGGGAAGCACTGCCGTCCCGTTCTTCACCGGTTCATTTCCTTTCACTGTAATTATTATTACACCACTGTCAGACAGCGTCCGCTGCGACGTTGACTCACTGCCAAGAGCCTTCTAGTCTCGACACACTTTGTCACCATTCAATGTCACATTTTGTGTAATAAAAATTACACCGTGACCGGCAACCCCTGCAAGGAGTCTGGAATGCCTGTTCGCAAAATGAAACTGGCCGGCCGCAGCGGCCGCGTGGCCGTGGTGGATGGTCTGCGCACCCCGTTCGCCCGGATCGCCACCCACTATAAAGACCTGAACGCCATCGACCTGGGCGCCATGGTCGTGAAAGAACTGATGGCCCGCAACAACTTGGACCAGCGCGATATCGAGCAACTGGTATTCGGCATGACGGTGATGATCCCGGAAGCCCCCTTTATCGCCCGGGAAATCGCCCTGGCGCTGGGGATGAATACGGTGGACGCCTACTCCATCACCCGCGCCTGTGCCACCAGCTTCCAGACCGCCGCCAGCGTGGCCGACAACATTGTCGCCGGTTACACCGACGTGGCTATTGCCGGCGGCACCGACTCCACCAGCTGCGCCCGGGTGCCGCTGTCCTCCGAACTGAGCGCCGTGCTGCGCGATGTGAGTTTTGCCAAGAGCATGAAAGATCGCATCAAGCTGCTCAGCCAATTGAAGGCCAAAGACCTGCTGCCCCAGGCGCCGTCCATTACCGAATACTCGGTGGGCGAAACCATGGGCGAAAGCACCGAGAAAATGGTCAAGAAATGGGGCATCAGCCGCCAGGAACAGGACGATCTGGCCCATGCCTCCCACAGCAATGCCGCCCGCGCCTGGGCGGAAGGCCGTCTGGACAAGCAGGTAATGACCGCCTTCCTGCCGCCCAAGGCCACCCCGCTGAAGGACGACAACCTGGTGCGCAAGAACTCCGAACGGGCCGGCTACAGCAAACTCAAACCGGTCTTCGACAAGGTATCCGGCAGCGTCACCGCCGGCAACAGCAGCCCCCTCACCGACGGTGCCGGCGCCCTGTTGATGATGAGCGAAAAGAAAGCCAAGGCCCTGGGCTACGAGCCGCTGGGTTACATCCGCTCCTACGCCTTTGCCGCGCGCACCCCGAAAGACGATCTGCTCATGGGCCCAGTGCTCGCCGCCCCCATGGCCATGGCTCGTGCCGGCCTCACCCTGGACGACCTGACCCTGGTGGACATGCATGAGGCCTTTGCCGGCCAGGTGGCCTGTAACCTGAAAGGGCTGGCCGACGACGACTATGTCCGCAGCCAGACCGGCCTCGCCGCCCTGGGCGAAGTGGACCGCAGCAAGCTCAACGTGAACGGCGGCTCCATCGCCTATGGCCACCCCTTCGGCGCCACCGGCGCCCGCGTCATCAGCCAGGCCCTGTATGAACTGCAGCGTCGCGGTGGCGGCCTGGCCCTGACCACCGCCTGCGCCGCCGGCGGCATCGGTGCCGCCATGGTGCTGGAAGCGGAATAAACAGCGGAACAAGGAGATTCCCATGAGCAAGACACAACGTGCCTTTACTCTCAAACCGCTGGATAACGGTGTGGCCGTACTGGAAATCAATGTGCCCGGCGATACCCAGAACACCCTGAAAGCGGAGTTCGCCGACGATTTCAACGCGGCCTTTGCCGACATCGAAAAAGCCGCCCCCAAGGCCCTGGTGCTCTACTCCACCAAGGCAGGCTCTTTCATGGCCGGCGCCGATATCAAGCTGTTTGAAAACGCCAAGACCGCCAAGGAAGTGAGCGACCTGTCCATACTGTGCCAGCAGACGTTCCAGAAACTGGAAGACCTGGATATCCCGGTAGTGGCCGCCATCAAGGGTGCCTGCCTGGGCGGCGGCATGGAGCTGGCGCTGGCCTGCTCCTACCGTATCGCCGCCAGCAGCAGCGATACCGTACTGGGCCTGCCGGAAGTGATGCTGGGCCTGCTGCCCGCCGGCGGCGGCACCCAGCGCATGCCGCGTCTGGTGGGTATCGCCTCCGCCCTGGACCTGATGCTCACCGGTCGGCAACTGAAAGCCAAGCCGGCGAAAAAAATCGGTCTGGTGGATGAAGTGGTGGAAGCCGTGGCGGTCTACGACCGGGCCGTGGCACGGGCGCTGGAACTGGCGGATGCCAAGGAAGAAAGCAGCGTCAATTTTGCCAGTTACTTCAGTAAGGATGGCATTACCAAAGCGGCGCTGGAACAGAACAGCCTGGGCCGCAAGATGGTCTTCGACCAGGCCCGCAAACAGACAGCCAAGAAAACCCACGGCCTCTACCCGGCCCCGCCAGCCATCATTGATGCGGTGGAAGCGGGCTTCGAGGACGGCATCGAACAGGGGTACGCCACTGAAGCGCGGCTGTTTGGCGAGCTGGCCATGTCACCGCAGTCGAAACAGTTGCGCGGCATCTTCCACGCCACCAACACCCTGAAGAAAGAGACCTTTGTGGCCGACGGCGTGAAAGCCCGGACCATGGAAAAAGTCGGTGTCCTCGGTGCCGGCCTGATGGGGGCCGGCATCGCGCTGACCACCATCAACAAGGCCAAGCTGCCGGTACGCCTGAAAGACCGGGACGACAAAGGCCTGGCCCACGGCGTGAAATACGTCAGCGAGTTCTACAACAAGCGCACCAAGAAAGGCGCCATGAGCGCCGCCGATGCCAGCGCCGAACAGGGCCGCATTTCCTACACCGCCGATTACAGCGGTTTCAAGGGCCTGGACCTGGTGGTGGAAGCCGTATTCGAAGACCTGGGCCTGAAACACAGGATGCTCAAGGACGTGGAAGCCAACGGCAACAAGCACACGGTCTTTGCTTCCAACACCTCTTCCATTCCCATCACCGAGATTGCCAGTGCCGCCGAGCGTCCAGAAAACGTGATCGGCCTGCACTACTTCTCGCCGGTGGAAAAGATGCCCCTGCTGGAAATCATCACCACGGACAAGACCGCCCCGGAAGTGACCGCCGGCTGCGTGGCCTTCGGCAAGGCCCAGGGCAAGACCGTGATCGTGGTGAAGGACGGCCCGGGCTTCTATACCACCCGTATTCTTGCGCCCTACCTGAATGAATCCACCCGTCTGCTAACAGAAGGCGTGGATGTAAAAGCCGTGGACAAGGCACTGGTGCGCTTTGGCTTCCCGGTGGGCCCCATCACCCTGCTCGACGAAGTGGGTGTGGATGTGGGCACCAAGGTGGGCCCGGTACTGGAAAAGGCCTTCGGTGAACGTATGGCGTCACCGGATGCCGCCGGCCTGATGATCGAAAACGATTATCTGGGTCGCAAGAGTGGCCGCGGTTTCTATATTTATGAAGGCGTGGCCAAGGGTGAAAAGCCGGTGAATACCGCGCTCTACGAGCTGATGAATGTGAGCCAGGAAAAGGACGCGGACGACGAAGAAATCGTCAGCCGTTGCGTCTGGCTGATGATCAACGAAGCCGCCTACTGCCTGCAGGACGGCATTATCAGCGATCCCATGCACGGCGACATCGGTGCCATCTTCGGTCTGGGCTTCCCCCCCTTCCGCGGCGGCCCGTTCCGGTACATGGACAGCCTGGGTCTTACCAATTCGGTACGCACTCTGGAGCGACTTGCCGAACAGTTTGGCGACCGCTTCACACCGGCTCCGCTATTGATAGAAATGGCGAAAAAGAAACAACGCTTTTACCCGTAAGCGTCCGGCGCTTGTTTGTTCGCGCCCGTAAACGTTCGTCCTGCCCTGCAGGGCCTAACAACCTCAAAGGAACCACAGCATGTTTCAACAAGTGATGAACTGGATGCGGGACAACAAGATTCTCCCGCAGATTTCCGACACCGAACGCCAGGCCCTGGAAGCCGGCGATGTATGGATTGATGGTCAATTCTTCGGCGGCAAAGTGGACTTTGAAAAAATCCTCGCGGAAAACTATGACCAGCTCCCCGCCCACGAACAGGCGTTCCTGGACGGCCCGGTGGAAGAGCTGCTGAAGATGGCCGACAGCTATGAGCTGTCCCGTACCCGCAAGCTGCCGGACGATATCTTCAAGTTCATGGCCGACAATGGCTTCTTTGCCATGCAGATCGCCAAGGAATACGGCGGCATGCCCATGTCCACCCAGGCGAAATCCTGCATCATGGCCAAGGTCAGCTCCTACTCCGGCCTGCTCAGCGCCATGGTGGTGATTCCCAATTCCCTGGGCGCCGCAGAGCTGCTCGGTCACTACGGCACCGATGAGCAGAAGAACTACTATCTGCCCAAGCTGGCCAAGGGTGATTTCATTCCTTGCTTCGGCCTCACCGAACCCACCGCGGGTTCCGACGCGGCCTCCCTGAAAGCGGAAGGGGTGGTGTTCAAGGACGATGACGGCGAAGTGAAATTCAAGCTGAATTTCCGCAAGCGCTATATCACTCTGGCGCCGGTGGCCAACCTGATTTCCCTGGCCGTGCGCCTGCACGATCCGGAGAACCTGCTGGGCAAGGGTGAAGAGCCGGGCATCACCGTGGTATTGATTGAAAAAGGCGCCAAGGGCACTGAAGGCCTGCACATCGGCGACCACCACCAACCCATCGGTGAACACTTCCCCAACGGCCCCATTGTCGGCCGTGATGTGATCGTGCCGGCCGGCAACGTGCTGGGTGGCGTGGAATACACCGGCATGGGCTGGAAGATGCTCATGGAAGCCCTGGCGGGTGGACGCATGGTGTCCCTGCCGGCCACCGGTGTCTGCGGTGTACGCCACGGCGCCATGATTGCCGGCGCCTACTCCATGGTGCGCCAGCAGTTCGGGATTCCCGTGGGTCGCATGGAAGGCGTGGAACACAAGATCGGCAAGGCCGCGGGTATGACCTACGCCTTTGACGCTGCCCGGGTATTCGGTTGCTCCGCCGTCGACAACGGTATCCAGCCGCCGGTGATGTCCGCGGTGATGAAAGCCTACTCCACGGAAATGGGCCGCGAGATCGGCACCGATGCCATGGACGTGACTGCTGGCTACGGCGTCATGCAGGGCCCCAACAACACCATGGGTCGCCTGTACAACTCCGCCCCGGTGAGTGTCACCGTGGAAGGTGCCAACATCATGACCCGCACCCTGATGATCTTCGGTCAGGGCGCCACCCGCTGCCACCCCTACGCTTACAAGGTAGTCCAGGCCGTGGAAAACGAGGACGTGGCCAGCTTCCGCAAGAATCTCACTGGCTGGATGGTGCAGTTCCTGCTCGGCATGGTAATGACCCTGGTACGCGGCGTTACCCGCGGCTGGTTCACCGTGAAGGTGCCGAATGTGGAGCCGAAGACCAAGAGTATCTACCGTCGTCTGGGCTGGGCCGCCACCCGCTTTGGCCTGCTCACCAACCTGGCCATGTTCTTCGTGGGCGGCAAACTGAAAGCCCGTGGCAACCTGACCGGTCGTTATGCGGATGCGGTTGCCTGGTTGTACATCACCACCTCTGCCCTGCGTCGTTTTGAAGCCGAAGGCCGCAAGGCGGAAGACCTGGCGCTGGTGCAGTATGCCGGTGAATACGGTTTGACCCAGATCCAGAAAGCCTTCGAAGGCATCTATGAAAACTTCGGCGGCCCGGTGGGTGTGATCCTGAAAACCGTGGGCCGTATCTGGCTGGGTCTGAACCCGCTGGCCAAGCTGCCCGATGATCAGCTCAGCCACAAGGCCGCGCTGGCTCTGCAAAGCTACGGCGATCAGTACAAGCGCCTTGTCGGCGGCAACTACATGCCGGAAGAAAGCGATGAGGGTCTGGGTCGCCTGCTCAAGGCCTTCCGTCTGACCACCGAAGCCGAGCCGGTTCGCAACAAGATCCGCGCTGCCCAGAAAGCCCGCAAACTGGGCCGTGGCAAGGTGGAGGAAATCGCTGCCGAGGCGGCCCAGCAAGGTGTGATCAGCGATGCGGAACTGGCTCTGCTGAACGACGCCACCGCCGCCTGCATGCTGGCCATTGAGGTGGATGTGTTCACCAAGGATGAGTACTACGGCGCTGGCGGCATCCCCGCCATGAGCGCTACCGGTGACGGTGGTGTGGAACAGCCGCCGGAGTACGAGCTGGCCAAAGCCGTAGGCCAGTAAGGTCCCCGATACCGAACGCCCGCTCCGGGCGTTCGGTTTTCTTTTGCCCGGTTCCATTCCTTTGCACTGCCACCCGGCAATGCAAAGGAATGCTGCCGCCACAACCCACAGGATAATCCATGAACCCACTACTGGACGGCCTGAAGGTCCTTGACCTGTCCCGGCTGCTGCCCGGCCCCTTCTGCTCCCTGACCCTGGCCCAGCTGGGTGCCGAGGTAATCAAGATCGAGGAGCCGGATGGCGGCGATTATGCCCGGGAACTGTCCCCGGAATTGTTCGATATCGTCAACCGGGGGAAACAGTCCCTGACCCTGGATCTTCGCCAGCCCGACGACGTGGAACGGTTCAAGGCACTGGTAAAAGACGCTGACGTGGTCCTGGAATCCTTTCGCCCTGGCGTCATGGATAAGCTGGGCTGTGGCTACGACACTCTCAAGGCCATCAACCCGCAACTGGTCTATGCCTCTCTCACCGGTTACGGCCAGACCGGCCCCTATGCAGACCGCCCAGGCCATGATCTGAATTACCTGGGATATGCCGGCGTGCTGGACCAGACCGGTCTGCCCGGCAAACGCCCGGCCATGTCCAACGTGCAGATCGCCGACCTGGCCGGCGGCGCCCAGAACTGCGCCATCGGCATTCTTGCGGCGGTGATGGGCGCCCGTCAGAGTGGCGAAGGCTGCTGGGTGGATGTGGCCATGCTGGACGGTGCCCTGGCGCTGCAGAGCATGGCCCTGGCCACCCACCACCAGCACGGCAACAGCCAGCCCCGTGGCAAGGACATGCTCACTGGCGCCCTGGCCAACTACAACGTGTACCGCTGCCGGGACGGCAAGTACCTGGCGGTGGGCTCCCTGGAGCCCAAGTTCTTCATGGCATTCCTGAAGGAAATCACGCCGGGATTTCTCTGGAAGAAAAAAACCGGAAAGAAGAGAAAGACATCGGGGCATTCCAGTGAAAAACCACAATCTTCCAGCGGCGGCAACGATGCCCTGACCAAACTGGCCGCCGACCCGAAGAAACTGCGCCGCCTGATGGTGCCGGTGCGCTGGGCCATTCAACTGATTCTGCTTACCCGCACCCGGGATCAGTGGGATGCGCGCCTCGCCCACAAGGACACCTGCGTGTCCGGCATCCTCACGCTGGAAGAGGCCCTGGCCAATGAACAGGTGCAGGCCCGCGGTCTGGTCACTAACAACCACAAGGGCCCGGTATTGCGCTCACCCATCCGCTTTGTGGGCGCCCAGACCCGGGATGGCGACAGTCCCGCCCTGGGCGAGCATAACCCGCTGTTTGCGAATCAGGAAAAACGCCGGGCCTGAGCCCGGTTCTGACCCGATCAACCCTGCTACTGTCTGGCAAAACGTCATACCGTAGTGAAAAAAGAACAAATACGGAAAACCCATGAGCATTCAGGCCAAAATCATCAAGGCGGTGACCCGCCGCACCATCAAGCGCCACGGACTCAACCAGGAGCAATTGGTTCGTCACCTGCGCAAGGCATTTAACAACACGCCAACGGTTACCCTGCTGCCCCGCAAGGTGACACTCAAGCAGATCCGCGAGCCCCGGTTCGAGGGTGACCACCTGGGTGTCAGCAATCCGTCCACCACCGTGCTTTACCTGCATGGTGGCGCCTATATCGGCGGGGTAACCCGGACTTACCACAACCTGGCCGGGCGCCTGGCCAAGCAGCTGCATGGCGAAGTCTATCTGCCGGTATACCCGTTTGCGCCGGAGCATCCGTTCCCGGAAGCCGTAAACCGGGTCATGGAGGCCTACGAATACCTGCTGGCCCTGGGCAAGAACCCCAGCGACATCGTCATCGCCGGGGATTCTGCCGGTGGCGGCCTGACCCTGGCCACCCTGCTGCACATCCGTGACAAGGGCCTGCCCCAGCCTCGCTGTGCGGTGCTGTTTTCTCCGGCCAGTAATGCGTCACCGGATGACAAGGTCATGGACGCCCTGGACCCCAGCGATGCCATGTTGTCCGCGGATATCATTCGCACCGTGATTGATATCTACATCCCCAACAAAGAGGACCGGACACACCCCTATGCCTCTCCTTGCCTGGGCGATTACCAGGGCGTCTGCCCCATGCTGATTACCGCCAGCACCGACGAGGTGCTCTATGCCGACGGCAAACAGGTTCGAAAGGCTGCGGAAAAAGCCGGGGTGCGGGTGAAATGGATCGAACGGTCGGGGCTGTTTCATGTCTGGCCCATCATGGTTCCCTTCCTGCCGGAGGCCAACCGGGACCTGAAACGCGTGGTCGAGTTTATCCGCACCGCCTGATTTTTTTGGTCATTGCCGCCACCTGAACACTGGCGTTAACTGATTATTCCAACAACAGGGAGGCGGCATGACCGAACTGCCCCGCATTCATCAGGACGATTATTGCGACGAGGACCTGCCCCGGCTTACCCAGCCCTGGTGGCAGACTTTGCCCACGGGTTTTCATGCCCTGCCGGATCACTTTCTGGCAGACAACGATACCCGCTGGCGGATCGACTACACCGCCGGCATCGACACAGTGGCGCGGACCGGGCTGGCCAGCATGGCCGGCGCCGCGGCCCTGCCTGCCACACTGAATCTCTCCCGGCAAAAGGAAGAACGGGCGCTGGTGGATTTTTACCGCCCCTTTCTCCAGGAGGAGGATCCCAATACGTTCTTTACCCGGCCCACACAGACGGCAAACATTGAACGTATTCCGGTGGCCCCCTATCACTTTCAGCCGGAGGATGGTGAGGCCCATACCCTGCGCTTTCGCTCACCCTTCGAACCCAGAAACCCGGCGCTGCGTGACCGTTACCTGAGCCACCGTCGCAACCGCACCGCCTGGGCCCAGCACTGGCGTCACCATGGCGAACCGCGCCCGACACTGATCATGATCCACGGCTTTGTGGCCGACCCCTACTGGCTCAATACCCGCTGGCTGGCGCTGCCCTGGTTTTACAAGCAGGGCTTCGATGTCTTGCTCTACACCCTGCCGTTCCATGGACGCCGCAAGGGCCGCCTTGCCCCGTTCAGCGGCGCACAGTTTTTCAGCCAGGGCATGGCCCTGCTCAACGAAACGTTCGCCCATGCCATCCATGACCTGCGTCTGTTCATGGATTATTTGCGTGCCCAGGGCACGCCGGCCATGGGCGCCACGGGGATCTCTCTCGGCGGTTACACCACCGGACTCCTGGCCGCACTGGAAGACGACCTGGCCTTTGCCATCCCCAATGTGCCACTGGTCAGCATCATGGACCTGATGCAGAGCTGGTTCCCGATCAACCTGCAGGTGGGCCTGATGAAAAAGGTTTACGGCACGGACCTGCAGGGTCTGCGCGAGATTACCGCCTTGCATTCCCCTCTGACCTGGCCATGCAAGGTGCCGCCCAAAGGGCGTATGGTCATCGGCGGTGCCGGCGACCGCTTCGCCCCGCCCAAACACAGTCACCTGCTGCACCAGCACTGGGGACATTGCGACCTGCACTGGTTCCCGGGCAACCATCTGCTGCATCTGGATCAGGGGCTTTATCTGAAAGCCATGCGGGATTTCATGAAGGCGGCGCTGGGGGAGACGTCAGCGGCGGTGAATGCCTGAATCCCCCTTCCCCGTTGGAGCCATGCTTGCCCCCAAGGGGATCTGCAACATGCGAATGGGGTTGGGGGCTTCGGAGGTGGTAGATTTGGATAGACCTGTCGAGCGCGGAGACTCCTGATCGCCCTGCGGGCGATTTCCGCGCAAGCGCGGTTCGCGCCTCGAGAGGCGCTCCTACAGTGGCTTCGTAAGAGACACCGAAGCCAGGGGAACATTTTGGCCTTTCCCTAGTAGCTCTTATGCCTTGTCGGTCTTGAACAACGCCGCCGTGCCCGCACCGCAGGACACCACGGTTTTCATCATGCTTTCCACGCCGATTTCCGGGTGCAGTTCCACCAGGCTCTCATTTACGTGGTAGATAAACCCGCTGGTGGGGTTGGGCCCCGTGGGCACGAACACCGTCACATGACCATCCCCATGTCGCGACGTGACCAGGGCCGTCACCGACACATCCGTGTCCCGGCCATACAGCCACACCCGCGCCACTTCTCCGCGACTGAACGGGCTGTCACTGCTGCTACCCATCAACTGGCCGATCACTTCCTTGACCGTCTTGTAACCCGGCAGCCGGGTCATCACATTCTCTTCCCACTGCTGCCACAGCCAGCTTCCAAGGCGGGTGGCCACCAGGGTCCCCACCAGAAAGCACAGCACCAGCACCGCCAGCACTGACAACCAGTCGGCCACAAACTTGGGCAGATCGAAGGCGCGGATAAAGACCGTGGTAAAGGGAGCGATCATTTCCGTCACCGTCTGGTAAATCCAGCGGAAGAAAAACACGATGATGGAAATCGGCAGCAGGATGGTCAGACCACCCAACAGGGACTTGCGAATAAAAAACCAGATGCGGCGATTGGCGCTCATGGATTATGCCTTCCTTACCGGTTGTATGGGCGACGCTCAATCGCGGCTGCCAGGGGGCTCGTACCAGATGCGATTGATAAACAGACAACGCTCACCGGTGGGGGTTCGCACTTCCACCTCGTCATCCACCTGTTTCTTCAGCAAGGCCCGTGCCAGTGGCGCATCGATGCTGATGTAATGCTTCTTGGCATCCGTCTCGTCCGGGCCCACCAGGCGATAGGTTTCGGTCTCGCCCTCCTCGTTTTCCAGTTCCACCCAGGCCCCGAAAAACACCCGGCTCTGGTCTTCCGGCAAGCGGTCCACCACGGTCATGTCATCCAGGCGCTTGCTGAGAAAGCGTATCCGCCGATCGATCTCACGCAGCTGCTTCTTGCCGTAGATGTATTCGGCATTCTCCGACCGGTCTCCCTGGGCAGCGGCTTCCTGCACCGCCTGGGTCACCGCCGGGCGCTTTTCCTTCCACAGATACTGCAACTCGTCGTTAAGCGTTTTATAACCTTCGGCGGTGATGTACTTGGAAGCCGGAATCCCTTTTGGTCGCCAGCGGCCCATGGGGTTATACCTCGAAGATGCGATCAATCTCGCGCAGCCCCTTGAACTCCAGCGTATTGCCGGTGGGGTCCTGCACGAAAAACGTGCCCTGCTCGGCGGGCTGGCCCACAAAACGTTCACGGGGCTTGAGCAGGAATGGCCAGTCATTGTCGTAAATGCGTTCCACCAGGGTTTCCCAGCGGGGGAAATCCAGCACCACGCCAAAATGAGGCATGGGCACCGGGTGGCCATCCACCTCACTGTAGCCCTGGATCGGAGTCAGGTCTTTGCCCTTGTGCAGAGACAATTGATGGCCATGCAGATCGATATCCACCCAATTGGGGGCATCCCGACCCCGTCGGCCACCCAACACACGGCAGTAAAAGTCTGCCGATTCTTCCAGGTCATTCACCATAAAGGCCAGATGAAAGGCCGGCTGTTTTTCCATCGTCTACCGCTCTTGCTAAACTCTCGTCATTCCGCCCGATACGGAACCTTTGTTCGCCTGCGTCGGGCGCCCCATGTTACTAGAGGACTCCGCCCCATGTCTGTCACCCGCGCTCCCTGGCCCGCCACCCGTCTGCGCCGCATGCGTCGCGACGACTTCTCCCGTCGGCTGATGCGCGAAAACACCCTCACGGTGGACGACCTGATCTATCCGGTGTTTGTGCTGGAGGGAAAAAACCAGACCGAGACAGTGGCGTCCATGCCCGGCGTGGAGCGCATGAGTGTGGACCTGCTGGTCCGGGAAGCCGAGGAACTGGCCAGGCTTGGCGTACCGGCCATGGCCCTGTTTCCAGTCACCCCGGCAGAGGTCAAAACGTTGGACGGTCAGGAAGCCTGGAATCCGGATGGCCTGGCCCAGCGGGCGGTGCGCGCCATCAAGGCGGCGGTACCGGAAATGGGGGTGATCACCGACGGCGCCCTGGACCCGTTCACCACCCACGGCCAGGACGGCATCATCGACGACAGCGGTTACGTGCTCAACGATGTCACTGTGGAAGCCCTGGTCAAACAGGCCCTGTCCCAGGCGGAAGCGGGTGCTGACGTGATAGCGCCCTCGGACATGATGGACGGCCGCATCGGCGCCATCCGCGACGCACTGGAAGCCAACGGACACATCCACACTCGCATCATGGCCTACTCCGCCAAGTACGCCAGCGCCTACTACGGCCCTTTCCGTGACGCCGTGGGCTCCGCCGGCAACCTGGGCAAGGCCGACAAGACCACCTACCAGATGGACCCGGCCAATAGTGACGAGGCCCTCCATGAAATCGCCCTTGACCTGGCCGAGGGCGCCGACATGGTGATGGTGAAACCGGGCATGCCCTACCTGGACGTGGTGCGCCGGGTGAAAGACGAGTTCAAGGTGCCGGTGTACGCCTATCAAGTGAGCGGCGAGTACGCCATGCACATGGCCGCCTTCCAGAATGGCTGGCTGGACCAGGACAAGGTAATGATGGAATCCCTGCTGGCCTTCAAACGGGCCGGCGCCGATGGCATTCTCACCTACTTCGCCAAGGCGGCGGCGCAAAAACTGGCCGGGGCTGGCTAGTCTCTGTTCACAAACTGACCAGCCGGGCAGGCACAGCAGCCAGCCCGGCCAATGTCTTCTTGCTGCCCTGGCATACACTTCCCGGGTTTTCTGCCGATTCTTTCTTTGTGTCGGGTCTCTGAACCCGGGAGTTGTTATGCGTACTCTGATCCTGATCGCCACCCTGAGCCTGTCGAGCCTGGCCAGCGCGGAAGGTCGCGCTCCCACTGACCAGGAGATGCAGGAGCTGGACATCATCCAGCAATCCTGGATCTTCCAGGGCTAGAAAATAGCCAGACACAAAAAAGCCGGCGCATGCGCCGGCTTTTTTATTGCCCTGAAATCGTTCAGAAACGATAACGGGCATTGGCGGTGACGGTACGGGTCTCACCGTAGCCACAGTCATAAACGGTTGTCGCTAACTGACCGCGACACCAGGACACGTATTCCTTGTCGGTCAGGTTCTGCACGTTGACGCTGAAGTCCCAGTCGTTGACAGCATAACCCAGCATGGCGTCGTAAAGGGTGACAGAAGGCACCTTGGGGGCAGCCCCGACACCATCCGCAGAGCCGGCATAATCAAAGCCCACGTTATCGCCCACGTAACGCACACCGGCACCAAAGCGCAGACCGTTTTCCAGTTCGTACTTGCCCCAGGCAGAGGCCAGTCGGTCTGCTATATAGGGCAGGCGCTCACCGGACTGGTCATCCACCACACGCAGGTCGGTATAGTTGGCCAGCAGCTCCAGGTTGCCCAGCTGCTTCTTCACTTCCACTTCCCAGCCTTCGGACTTGGCGCCCACCTGTTCAACGCTGTCTTGACCGGGAGAAGGCACCACACGATTGGTTTCTTCGATATAGAAATAGGCCGCCGAGGCAGACAGGTCACCCGCGTCGTTCAGATACTTGAACCCGGCCTCCTGCTGCTCACCGGTGGTGGCCGCAAGGCTGCTGCCATCGTTCGTCCCCAGATTCGGCACAAACGCTTCGGAATAACTCACATAGGGAGACAGACCGAAATCGAACTGGTACATCAGGCCCAGGCGACCGGTGGTTTCGCTGTCATCACTTTCCCTATTGGCATCATCCACAACGAAAACCTTGTTGGTGGATTCGTCGTGGCGCAAGGCACCGGACACCACCACATTGCCGATTTCCATATGGTCAATCAGGTAAACCCCGGTCTGGCGAATGGCATTATCGTTACGATCTTCCGGGTCCAGGGCGCTGTAGACCACATTGCCATACTGGGGGTTATAGAGGTTGATCGTGGATGTTGCCACAACATCAGAGAAATAGTTGCCCTCTTCCCACAGGGCATCCTGGTAATCAACACCCAGCGCCAGGGTATGGCGGGTCACCCCCAGGTCCATCTTGCCTTCCAGGCGCACATCGAAGTTGCTGACATCGGTGGCACGATCCGCCATGTGCATGGTGCGCTCAATCGTTCCATCGGCACTGATGTTACCGCCAATGGCCGCCCAGTGCTCCCGGGTTTCCGTCTCGGAACTGGTGTGCCGGGCGGTAGCCGCCAGGTTCCAGTTGTCAGTCAGACGCTGGTCCACGAACAGGGTGACTTCGTTCTGGGTACGGTCATAACGGTCCCAGCTCGGCTCACCGACAAAGGTCTCCACCGGAATGTCGCCCTTGACGCCCGGCAGCAAGGTACCTTCCGCCGGCAGAAACTGGGCGGAGATGCCGCCATTGTTTTCCTGGGCATTGAACAACAGGGTAACGGTGGTGCTGTCCGTGGGCAGCCAGGTAAAGGACGGAGCAAACACAAAGCCATTGTCGTCCACATGATCCACCTGGGTACCGCTTTCACGCTTGAGCGCCACCAGGCGGTACAGCAGCTTGCCATCTTCGGACATGGGACCGGTCACATCGGCGGCCAGCTGTTTGCGGTCGTAGGAGCCCACCTGCGCCCAGATTTCGCCCTGCTTCTCCGGTTTGGGCAGCTTGGACACCGTATTCACGATCCCGCCCAATTCCGCCTGACCGTAGAGCACGGAAGACGGTCCCTTGAGCACTTCGATGCTTTCCAGGGCATAAACGTTGGGCCGGGCACTGTTGTAGGAACCATAAACAGAGCGCAGGCCATCCTTATAGACGGAGGCATCCAGGCCACGCACCTTCACCCAGTCACCGCGAGTATCGAAACCGAAAGCACCGGAATAGACGCCGGAAGAATACACCAGCGCGTCCTGGACATTCTTGGCACCGGTATCCTTGATGAACTCTTCATTTACCACGGTAATGGCATAGGGGGTCTTTTCCACCGGCACATCCAGCTTGCCCGACTGGGCAGCCCGGTCCTCGGTGATATAGCCCTCACCCTCAGGGACGTCGGCATTTACCTGAACGGCAGGGATAACATGGCTGTCGGCCTCATCGGCCTGAACAGGAATGGTGGCAACCAGCAATAGGGTGCCGAGCATCGGCGTGCCCCAAAACACGCGATTTCGGTAATTCATCAGAAACTCCCAGAATAAGGCAAGCAATAACAAGAATGATTCGCATTATAGTTCATTCCGTAACCCGCTGAAAAGCCCCGGACAACGCCAAAATCAACGCTTACGAACCTAATTCAACTCTGCAGCACCGGGTAACCCGGCAAAAAGGGGCGCCTGCAGGACGCACAGACGGGATGTGAACAGCTCCCGGGGGGAGCCTTTGCATGAAGCCCTGCATGATCAGCGTGGACTGAAGTATGCTGGGCATAATACAGGGGTCCCTTTCCCGGCCAGGTAACATAAAATCTTTTTTCGGCTGTCATTGCCGTGTCACATTAATGTCATGCAATAGGGAACCCCGAAAACGGTCCCGTCAGGACGACGCCATGAATGACATTGCCAGCGAACACAGCGCCATCGACCTCAATAACCCGGATTACTATTTCAACCGGGAGTTGAGCCTGCTGCAGTTCAACCTGCGGGTACTGGAGCAGGCCATGGATGACAGCCATCCGTTAATGGAACGGCTGAATTTTCTGCTGATTTTTTCCAGCAACATGGACGAATTTTTTGAAATTCGTGTGGCCGGGCTGAAGAACAAGCTGGAAACCCAAACCGGCCAACCGGGCCCCGACGGCATGCTGGCCGAGGAAGTGCTGAGGGAAATCAGCCGCATTACCCACGAGGCGGTGGACCGTCAGTACCACATTCTCAACAACATCCTGCTGCCTGCCCTGCGCGAAGAAGGGGTGGACTTTCTGCGCCGGGAAGACTGGACCGAGGCCCAGGCCGAGTGGGTGAAAAAATATTTCCGCGAACAGATTTACCCGGTATTGACGCCCATCGCGCTGGATCCTTCCCACCCGTTCCCGCGACTGGTGAATAAAAGCCTGAACTTTATCGTGCCGCTGGACGGCAAGGATGCCTTTGGCCGCTCCACCGGCCTGGCCATCGTGCCTGCCCCCCGTTCCCTGCCCCGCCTGATCCGCATTCCTGACGAGATCAGCGAAGGGGGCGACGACAACTTTGTGTTCCTGTCATCCATGATCCACGCCCACGTGTCGGATCTCTTCCCCGGCATGAAGGCCACCGGCTGCTACCAGTTCCGGGTCACCCGCAATGCGGACATGGAAGTGGACGAGGAAGTGGAAGATCTGGCCAGCGCCCTGAAAGGGCAATTGCTGTCGCGCCGGTATGGCGACGAAGTGCGCCTGGAAGTGGCGGACAATTGCCCTCGCCACCTGATCGACTATTTGCTGGAACAGTTCGAGCTTGCCGAGATTGATTTGTACGAGGTGAATGGCCCGGTGAATCTGGCGCGCATGTTTACCAGCGTCAATCGCCCGCGCCTGCATTACCCGCCTTTTTCGCCGAAGCTGGCACCGGCGGTGAAAAAAACAGACACCATTTTCGACGCCATGGACCAGGGGGATATTCTGCTGCATCACCCCTTTGAATCCTTCCAGCCGGTGGTCAACCTGCTGGCAGAAGCGGCCCGGGATCCCAAGGTGCTGGCCATCAAACAGACCCTCTACCGCACCGGTACCAAGTCAGAAATTCTTGATCATCTGGAAACCGCCGCCCGTAACGGCAAGGAAGTCACCGCCATCGTGGAACTGCGGGCGCGCTTTGACGAAGAATCCAATATCGAAGGGGCCCGACGCTTGCAGGAAGCCGGCGCCATCGTGGTGTACGGGGTGGTGGGCTACAAGACCCATGCCAAGATGCTGCTGGTGGTGCGCCGCGAAGGCGATGGCATCAAACGCTATGTGCACCTGGGCACCGGTAATTACCACACCAAGACCACCAAGCTGTACACCGACTACGGCCTGATGACCTGCGAGAAAGGCATCTGCCAGGACGTGCACAAGATCTTCCAGGAGCTCACCGGCATGGGCAAGGCGGCGCGGCTCAAGCAGCTGAAGCATTCGCCTTTTACCCTGCACCCGTCACTGATCGAATGGATCGACTTTGAAACGCAGCAAGCCACCGCCGGGAAACCGGCGCGGATCATTGCCAAATTCAATTCCCTCACCGAAGAGAAGATCATCCAGGCGCTGTACCGGGCCAGTCAGGCGGGGGTGGAGATTGATCTGATCGTGCGCGGTATCTGTTGTCTGAAACCCGGAATCCCGGGGCTCTCCGAGAATATCCGGGTGCGCTCGGTGATCGGACGTTTCCTGGAACATACGCGGATTTATCACTTCCACCATGGCGGCGAGGATCTGGTGTATGGCTCCAGTGCCGACTGGATGGATCGCAACCTGTTCAACCGGGTGGAAACCTGCTTCCCGATCAACGACCCGGTGCTCAAGGCCCAGGTAATTGAACAGGGCCTGCACTATTACCTGCGCGACAACAGCCGCGCCTGGCTACTGCAACCCGATGGCAGCTACCTGCGCGCCCAACCCGAGAATGGCGAGCCAGTGTTCATCGCTCAACAGACCTTGCTGGAAACCCTGGGCGGAAGCTGAGTTTTTCCTGGATATGTGAGAATGGACAGTCGATAACGGCGCGGATTGGCGTCGCGGCTGTCTTTGCAGGCAAGAGGCCGCGTCCAAGCGTTTGGGCGCGGCCTCTTGTGTTTCAGGACGGGATGCCCTTTCCCGCGAGTGATCAATTATCCATTAACTTCAACTCATAGCCGCCAGCGCGGAAATAGTCCTGTTCCTGCTCCAGATCCGCCAGCGTCAGCGGATGCTCTTCCAGCCAGTGACGAGGGAAACGCAGGCTGAGCGTCGTGTCCTCGGCGTTGAGAATCATCTCGGGTATGACTTCGTCGCAGCGGGCATGGTGCAAGCGGGCAGACAGTCGCAGCACCAGGCAAAGCCGCAACAGGCCCTGCTGCTCATCGTCGGGCAGTTCCGAGAGCGCAGAAAGAGGAAGTTTGCGGCGGTGGCCGCGCACCAGCACTGCCACGGCCTGCTGCTCCTGGCGGGAAAACCCGGGCAGGTCTGAATTGGTTACCAGATAGGCACCATGTTTGTGGAACTGGCTATGGGAGACCGCCAGGCCCACCTCGTGGAGCAACGCCCCCCAACGCAGGGTGTCCGCCAGCTCGTCATCCTCCAGTTGCCAGCTTTTGGCCACCTGACGGTACAGCCCCATGGCCGTGTCGCAGACGCGCTCCGCCTGGGTGCGCTCCACATGATGGCGGCTCATCAGCGACTGGATGCTGCGTTCGCGCACGTCCTCGTGGGCGAATCGACCCAGCAGGTCATACAAAAGACCTTCGCGCAGCGCGCCGCCGGACACTTCCATCTGATCAATGCTCAACTGCTCGAAGATGCCATAGAGAATCGCCAGCCCGGAGGGAAAGATCGCCCGGCGATCCTCGCGCAGCCCCTTCAGATCCAGCTGCTCCACCTTGCCGGCCTTGATCACCTTCTTGCGGGCCTTTTTCAGGCCCTCCATGGTGATGCCGGTCTCTGACCAGCCGTTGTCCACACACACTTGGCTGATGGCCTTGATGGTGCCAGACGCCCCCACGGCCTGCTGCCAGCCCAGACGGCGATAGTTGGCGTGGATGGACAGCACCTCCTGCCGGGCAGCGGTGACGGCACGGTCGAAGGCCTTTTCGCTGATACTGCCGTCGGCAAAGAAGCGCTGGGCAAAACTGACACAGCCCATGTGCAGGGATTCTGTCTCGGTGGATTCAAAACGCTCACCGATAATCAGCTCCGTGGAGCCGCCACCGATATCCACCACCAGCCGCTGACCGGCATCATCCGCCAGACTGTGCGCCACCCCCAGGTAAATCAGTCGGGCCTCTTCGCGGCCGGCCACGATCTCGATGTCGTGGCCCAGCACCGCTTCCGCCCGGTCGATGAATTCCCGGGCATTGCGGGCCTGACGCAGGGTATTGGTGCCCACCACCCGCACGCTGCCGCGGGGAATCCCGGCAATGCGCTGGGCAAACCGGCCCAGGCAATCCAGCGCCCGTTCCTGGGTCTCCCCGTCCAGCCGGTTATCCCGGTCCAGACCGGCGCCCAGCTGCACTTTCTCGGACAAACCGTCCAGAATCTGGACCTCACCGTGGACCTGTCGGGCCACGACCATGTGAAAGCTGTTCGATCCCAGGTCAATGGCCGCCAGATGCTCGCCATGTTCCATATGCACTCCTTTCCCGAAAGGCCACTGCCCTTTCCCTGCCCAGCCTAGCAGGCTGCCGGTAGACGCAGAATTGAAAAACGTCCCGAATTCTAACCGAATATCATGGCGTTACGGTGTCATAGGCAAACTCTACCGCGATAATTCACTCACTCGCTTGAAATTCAGCACCCACGACCTGATATTATCCACCATCGCAACAGCCCGCCCGTCGGGCCAGCTAACCCCCTATTTCAGGAGAATTCAATGAGCGGCGAGATTATCAACGTGACCGACGCGGACTTCGAAGCCCAGGTCATCAATGCAGACGGCCCGGTGCTGGTGGATTACTGGGCACCCTGGTGCGGCCCCTGCAAAATGGTCGCGCCGATCCTGGAGCAACTGGCCGGCGAGTACGGTGACAAGCTGACCATTGCCAAGATCAACATTGACGACAACCCGGAAACGCCCAAGAAGTATGGCGTTCGCGGCATTCCCACCCTGACCGTATTCAAGAACGGCAACGTGGAAGCCACCAAGGTTGGCGCCCTGTCCAAGAGCCAGCTGACCGCATTCCTGGACAGCACCCTCTAAGCAGATCGCACCCTCTGTCCGTTCCCCCGCCACCAGGCGGGGGAACGGCGTTTTATTTACCACGCGCAAATACTAGACAGCCTGTTGTTCGGGTGGTAGATTCCAGAACCAGCTTACAACAAGCACCCCCTTAGCAAGTCCTTCGGAACCTCTGGTTACCTTTATATTCCTGATGGCCCCCTTTAAGGCTTGCCGGGCCAGATTCCGAATAAACCGGATGCTCAACTCGAATAGTCAAAACAATCGCTGCACTCCCGTAGTGCACCCTCTCAATTCATTCAAAGACACCAAACTAGACGCCAATGAATCTTTCTGAACTGAAGCAGAAGCCGATTGGAGAACTTCTGAACATTGCCAAGGAACTCGGTCTCGAGAACCTGGCAAGAACCCGCAAACAGGACGTGATCTTTTCCATCCTCAAGCGCGCTGCCAAGAACGGCTCCGACATCTACGGAGACGGTGTGCTGGAAATCCTGCAGGATGGTTTCGGTTTCCTTCGTTCCGCCGAGGGCTCTTACCTGGCAGGCCCGGACGACATCTATGTCTCCCCCAGCCAGATCCGTCGCTTCAATCTGCGCACCGGCGATACCATTTCCGGCAAGATCCGGCCTCCCAAGGATGGCGAACGTTACTTCGCCATGCTCAAGGTCAACGAGATCAACTTCGACAAACCGGAAAACGCCAAGAACAAGATTCTGTTCGAAAACCTGACCCCCCTGTTCCCCACGGAACGGCTGGTGATGGAAATCGGCAACGGCTCCACCGAGGACATCACCACCCGGGTCATCGATCTGGTGGCCCCCATCGGCAAAGGGCAACGCGGCCTGATCGTGGCCCCGCCCAAAGCCGGTAAGACCATGCTCCTCCAGAACATCGCCCAGTCCATCGCCCGCAACAACCCCGAAACCCACATGATCGTGCTGCTCATCGACGAGCGCCCGGAAGAAGTGACGGAAATGTCACGGACCGTGCGCGGTGAAGTGGTGGCATCCACCTTTGACGAGCCACCGGCCCGTCACGTCCAGGTGGCCGAGATGGTGATCGAGAAGGCCAAGCGACTGGTAGAGCACAAACAGGACGTGGTCATCCTGCTGGACTCCATCACCCGTCTGGCCCGTGCCTACAACACCGTGCAGCCCAGCTCCGGCAAGGTACTCACCGGTGGTGTGGACGCCCACGCCCTGGAAAAGCCCAAGCGCTTCTTCGGTGCCGCCCGTAATATCGAGGAAGGTGGCAGCCTGACCATCCTGGCCACCGCCCTGGTGGACACCGGTTCCAAGATGGACGAGGTGATCTACGAAGAATTCAAGGGCACCGGCAACATGGAACTGCACCTGGATCGCAAGGTGGCAGAGAAACGTGTGTTCCCGGCCATGAATATCAAGAAGTCCGGCACCCGTCGCGAAGAGCGTCTGGTGGGCGAGGACGAACTGCAGAAGATGTGGATCCTGCGCAAGGTTCTGCATCCCATGGACGAGATCGGTGCCATGGAATTCCTCATCGATCGCATGAAGCAGACCAAGACCAATCTGGAATTCTTCGAGTCCATGAAGCGCAAATAAGAGGCGCTTCCCGCAACACACAAACCCCCGCCCCGGCGGGGGTTTGTTTTTTGGGGCCCACTAATAGCCGCTGTTGGAGCTATGCTTGCATGGCTCCAACAAAGTGCTCAGGTTATTTATTGGCGCCGAACTCAACGACCTGAGAGTCTTTCCTGTTCTTCGGAAAAGCGCGGGGACTTTCCAGGTTCTCCCAATCCAGGCGTAGCGTGTAGCTCACGACTCGCCGCTCACCCCCAGCCTGCTATACTCGCGGCACAACCTTTCTGGTTATCCAAACAACAAGGAACGTCATGAAATACCGCGACCTGCGTGACTTTCTGCAACAGCTAGAACAACTTGGCGAGCTCAAACGCATTACCGCACCGGTGAACCCGAACCTGGAAATGACCGAGATCTGCGATCGCACCCTGCGTGCCGGCGGTCCGGCACTGCTGTTTGAAAACCCGGTGGGCTTCGGCACCCCGGTGCTGGGCAACCTGTTCGGCACGGAACGTCGGGTGGCGCTGGGCATGGGCCGCGAGTCCGTTGAGGAGCTGCGCGAACTGGGTGAACTGCTGGCCTTTCTCAAGGAACCGGAACCGCCCAAGGGCATGCGTGATGCCTGGGAAAAACTGCCGATATTCCGCAAGGTGCTGAGCATGAGTCCCAAGTTACGCGGCTCCGGGCCCTGCCAGGAAAAGGTGCTGGAAGGCAACGACGTGGATCTGTACCAATTACCGATCCAGACCTGCTGGCCCGGCGATGCAGGCCCGCTGGTGACCTGGCCGCTGGTGATCACCCGGGGTCCCAACAAGGAACGCCAGAACCTGGGCATCTACCGTCAGCAGCTGATTGGCCGCAACAAGTTGATCATGCGCTGGCTAAGCCACCGCGGTGGCGCCCTGGATTTCCAGGAGTGGCAGCAGCAACATCCCGGTGAGCCCTTCCCGGTGGCGGTGGCGCTGGGCGCCGATCCGGCCACCATCCTTGGCGCAGTCACCCCGGTGCCGGACACCCTCAGCGAATATGCCTTTGCCGGCCTGCTGCGCGGCTCGAAAACCGAGCTGGTGGAATGTATCGGTAATGACCTGCAGGTCCCCGCCAGCGCCGAGTTCGTGCTGGAAGGCCATATCTATCCGGACGAGATGGCCGAGGAAGGGCCGTTCGGCGACCACACCGGCTATTACAACGAGGTGGAGCGCTTCCCGGTCTTTACCGTGGAGCGCATCACCCACCGCCGTGATCCGATCTATCACAGCACCTACACCGGCCGGCCACCGGATGAACCGGCGGTGCTGGGCGTGGCCATGAACGAGATCTTCGTACCGATCCTGAAAAAGCAGTTTCCGGAAATCGTAGATTTTTACCTGCCCCCGGAAGGCTGCTCCTATCGCATGGCCGTAGTGACCATGAAGAAACAGTACCCGGGCCACGCCAAGCGGGTAATGATGGGCGTGTGGTCATTCCTGCGCCAGTTCATGTACACCAAGTTCGTGATTGTCTGCGACGACGACGTCAACGCCCGCGACTGGAAGGACGTGATCTGGGCCATGACCACCCGCATGGACCCGGCCCGGGATACCCTGCTGGTGGAAAACACCCCCATCGACTATCTGGATTTCGCTTCTCCGGTATCCGGCCTTGGCTCCAAGATGGGCATGGACGCCACCAGCAAATGGCCCGGCGAAACCGACCGGGAGTGGGGCCGCGCCATCAGCATGAGCCCGGCAGTGAAGCAGCGGGTGGATGAGATGTGGGAAAGCCTTGGGATCAGTGAACAGTGAACAGTGAACAGTGAACAGTGAACAGTGAACAGTGAACAGTGAACAGTGAACAGTG
>Ga0208816_100025_pt1 | contig 93203 bp, 80 predicted proteins | sample Virmet3734_803_FD_185737 | JGI IMG/M metagenome (GOLD analysis project Ga0208816, IMG submission 185737) | Marine viral communities from the Southern Atlantic ocean transect to study dissolved organic matter and carbon cycling - metaG 3734_803... | ecosystem: Environmental > Aquatic > Marine >...
TTTTGCACCACTGTGCTCAATGTTGAAGGTTACATCAGACACGCTTTGCATAAAGTTTATCGGCACAACAATTACGCCAAGTTTATAGCAAGCAAAATAAATAGTGACGACGTCGATTTGATTCATTGCTAACACTGCTAACCTATCGCCTTGCTGAATGCCTTTCTGCATAAGAGCATTGGCAAGGTTGTTAACTTTTGTATTAAGCTCGCGGTACGTTACTGAGCGACGTTCATTGTTGTAAAAATCTACCAGCGCCGGCAAGTTACCACTGTCTCTTGCACGTCTTCGCAGCAAGTCGCCTATTGCAACGCGTTCTACTAAGTTTTTTTCTAATTGTTGTGTGTTCATGCTTGTGTCCTTGTCGTTAACGCAAAACGTCTGGCGTGGTGCTTAAGTGAAAACCATCCCATGTTTTACTCGCCGGTTGGCGAGGATGTTTAAGTGGGTACAGAGCTGGCGCCGAACCCATGCTGGCGCCCCCATCTACAAATAAGGTTTGGCCCGAAACAAAGTTGGCACCTTTACTTAATAGAAAGCAGACGGTGGCGGCAATTTCAGCTTCGCTAGCAATGCGCCCAAGCGGTACCGCATGCTTTAAGCCGCGAATGGCATGCTTCATTTCTTCGGGGTATGAGTCTAATCCTGACGATGCGACCCACCCAGGTGCTACGGCATTTACTCTTACTCCAAACGGTCCCCATTCCCAGGCGGCCGTTTTAGTTAGGTTTTCTACGCCAGCACGCGCCGCACCTGAATGCCCCATGCCCGGCATGCCGTTTTTGTTATCTGCCGTAACATTTACAATATTGCCGCCATAGGTTTTAAAGTGTTCATTAAAGAGGGTTTTGGCCATTAGAAAGCCACCAACTAGATTGGTTTGAACAACTCGCTCGAACCCGTTTTGAGAAATACTCGATAACGGAGCTCGAAACTGTCCTCCCGCCATATTTACAAGCCCGTGAATCCGCTTATGAGTTTGAAGCAGTGTATTTACGGTACGTGCAACGTCATCTTCACAGCGAATATCCAATGAAAAATAGCCTGCTTTTTTTCCATCCCTTTCTATCTCACGTGCTGTGACGGCTAATTTACTTTCTGTTCTTCCTATTAACACTACTTCAGCACCTAACGATGCGAGTTCATGCGCGGTGCAGCGACCTATACCGCTACCGCCTCCAGTTATGACAATGGTTTGACCCAAAAAACTGTTTGCCGCTAACGTTGATTTATACGACATTTATTCACCTTTACTTTTAGTGAAGGGCAAAAGTGAAATGGGCACGCTGATGGGCATAGTTAGTAGCGTTTGCGCGGCAGATTTACCCTGGCTATCCGTACGTAATGACGCCGTACCGCCGCCCCCTAAAGCTTGAGTCAGTAGGAAATTAAAACCACCAATGCCGGGTAGTTCATAGCGTGTAACTTTGCCTTTTACCGAATAAGCGAAGAAGGCTTTCACAGTTTCAGCGGTCAGGGTGTGATAGAGAAAGGGAAGCAGTTCTGGGTGTCGCGCCACCACGCCAATATTCAAGTTGTCACCTTTATCGCCGCTACGGGCGCACACCAGTTCAACAAGTGGAAGGGTAACGACACCGTCATTGCCTTCAGGTGCTGAAAGCCTTGTTTCTGCGTAGCGTGTTCCTACAGAAAGTTGAATATTTGTATCGGTTTCGTACGTGCCTTGGTTTATTACTTCTTGGTTTTTTTGAATCGTTACCGCTACATCGTCTTTGCTGACTAGAAATGAGTGCACCCGAATAAGTGGCTGTGGCTTAGGACGTCCTGCACCAAAGCCAGCCATACCCGGCGCGGCAGATGTCGCCAAATAAGCCATTTCACTTGCGCAAAAGTAAAGGGCTTTAATGTTACTGTGGTGAAGGGTAAATTTAGCAATTACCTCTCGCGAGTGTTCATTTGAAGCATGCGGACCAAAAGTCGCCTCACTTCCCAGTATTTCAATACAGGTATTTGCAAATGGGGCTAAGCCTTTTTGCTGCAAAGCGCGCTCTGTACGTGCTATTAACGCTTGAATATTTGTCAGCGCTTTTTGTTTTGCTTGAAAACCCGCGATAAAAAAAGTGCCGCTAAGTTTGTAACCATCAATATAGGTTGCACACACTTTGTAATGGTAGCCTGGCGAAGAGCCACGCGCACCCGTTACTCTCACAGCATTATCTTGCTCTTGCTGTAAGGTAACGCCAGTAAAATCGCAGCATACATCAGGTAATCGATAGTTAGCGGGGTCACCTATTTCATAAAGTAGCTGCTCTGCCACGGAATGTGTGGTAACTAAACCGCCAGTTTGCGGTGGAATGACTATCGTGAATTCCCCGTTTGGTTCTACTTCGGCTATGGGGTAGCTCATATCTGAAAAATCGGGAACCAGCTCCCAGTCGGTAAAGTTACCGCCCGTGCACTGCGCGCCACATTCAAGTAGATGTCCTGCTAACGCGCCTTGCGCTAGTGTATTGTAATCATCTTTGGACCATGAAAATTCGTGAATTAACGGTCCAAGCACAAGTGCGCTGTCTACCACTCTACCCGTAACGACAATATCAGCCCCCGCATCGAGTGCATCGGCAATGGGTTGTGCACCAAGATACGCGTTCATTGAAGCAAGCGTATCCGGCAAGCTATTCCCAGAATCTATATCATCAGTGTTACTGTTCGCCAGTACGGTGTCGCGCATGTCGCTAAGTAAGTTGTCACCGGAAACACCTGCTATGTTTAAATTCAGATTAAGGCTTTTGCATAATGCGTTTAGTGCTTCAATACAGGCGGGTACATTTACACCTCCTGCGTTTGCTATTATTTTAATCTTTTTTGTGGCGCAGTCTTGCAGCACGTCCTTCATGGCTACGGTGACAAAGTCAACGGCGTAGCCTAGGTTTTCGTTCTTAGTCTTTGCCTGGGATAAAATGGCCATGGTCACTTCGGCCAGGTAGTCAAAAACAAGGTAATCGATGTCGCCCTTTTCAACTAGCTGCCTGGCTGAAAGCTGGCTATCGCCATAAAAAGCCGACGCCCCTCCAATACGTACATTACTTTTGTTCATGGGTAACCTCATCGGCTTGCAATATAGTGGCGATAACTTGTTTTGATTTGACCTGGTCGCCTGTTTCAATAGCGTTAAGCTGGACAATGCCGTTCATTGTTGCTTTTAGCGGGTGCTCCATTTTCATTGCTTCCATAATAGCCACGGTGTCGCCTGCGCTCACCGCGTCGCCTTGTTCTACTAGTAACGCAACAATAACGCCGTCCATCACGGCATTGACTTGCGCCGTTCCCTGCTTAGTTTGATTTACCGCTTTGCTATGGGTGACACAGGTAAACGCAAAGTGTCCCAAGCCATCGTCAATAAATAGAATGTCGTCTGTTTTCGCGAAGCACACTCGGCTTCGCTGGTGGTCGCTTTCTACTTCTAGGCTTGTGGCTGAGTGACTGACCAGCGTTAGTGTCGCCTCAGCCTCTGTTTTTGGATGGCAAATGCGAAAGTGCTTACCTTCATCGGTAACTGTTAACGAGGTGGTCACGTCGTTGCAGTAAAGGTCTATAGGGTAGGCCACGCCCGTACTGTGTTGCCACGTTGGAGTGGGGGGACTGAGTACATCATGGTTACTAGTTCGTGGTAGCGTAAATAGTAAAGCTGCCTTAGCTAGCAGCGAGAAAGATGGCGTAAGGCTACCTTGCACGGCTTCGTCTTGAGCATATTGCTCAATGAAAGCGGTGGTTACATCTGAGCCTGAAAACGCTTCACTTTGCACAATGTTTTGTAGAAAGTGCTTGTTCGTATTTATCCCTATAATCTGTGTTTTGCTAAGGGCTCGTGCCATTTTTCGTATTGCGCTAGTGCGGTCATCGGCGTGCACGATTATTTTGGCTAGCATTGGATCGTAGTGACTACTCACTTCCATATTCTTGTAAACGCAGTGGTCAGTTCTGGCATCTGACGCTGGCTGCCATACTTTTACCTTACCGGTTTGCGGCATAAAATGCTGTCGAGGCTCTTCAGCATATAAGCGTACTTCAATAGCGTGACCGCTAATTTGAATGTGTTGTTGCGTTAACGGCAGAGGTTCTTTGCATGCAACGCGCAGCTGCCACTCAACTAAATCCAGACCGGTTACTAATTCGGTTACAGGGTGTTCTACTTGTAGACGAGTGTTCATTTCTAAAAAGTAAAATTGTCTGTCGCTATCTACAAGAAACTCTACTGTGCCTGCACCGCAATATTGGCATGCTTTTGCAGCAGCTACAGCCGCTTCCCCCATGCGTTTGCGCAGTGCATCAGTAACAAAAGGAGAGGGGGCTTCTTCAATAACCTTTTGATGCCGGCGCTGCACAGAACAGTCTCGTTCGCCTAAATAAACTGTGTTGCCGTTATGGTCTGCAAAAATTTGGATTTCGATATGCCTTGGCGCAATCAAGGCTCGCTCTAAAATAAGCTCGTCGTTGCCAAACGCGTTTAGGGCTTCAGAGCGTGCCGTTGAAATTTGGGCGGCTAACTCATCTGCTTCATGCACTAAACGCATGCCTTTACCGCCACCACCCGCGCTAGCTTTAACCATAAGTGGAAAGCCAATGGCTTTGGCTTTTTCTATTAACGTAGTGTCGGTTTGGTCGCTGCCCTCATAGCCGGGTATACAAGGTACATTGGCGTTCAACATTGCAATTTTAGACAAACGCTTGCTTCCCATCAGGGTTATCGCGTCTGGGCTAGGACCTATAAAAACTAAGCCTGCCTGTGCGCATTTGTCGGCAAAATCTGCATTTTCAGATAGAAAACCATATCCTGGATGAATGGAATCCGCCTGTGTCATTAGCGCGGCTTTTATGATTTTTTCGCTATCAAGGTAAGATGAAGTGGGATCAGCAGCGCCAAGGTAAATGGCTTCATCGGCCTGCTGTACATGCAGTGCATTACGATCAGCATCGCTATAAACGGCTACTGTAAAAAAGCCTAGTTTGTGTGCGGTTTTCATAATGCGGCATGCTATCTCGCCGCGATTCGCAATAAGAATTTTCTGTATAATTTGCGTCATAATGTGGTTACTCGCACCAAGAAGGTTTGCGTTTTTGCATAAAGGCTTTGGTTCCCTCTATCCCTTCTTCAGAAGATAGTGACCTAACAAATGCAGCGGCGGCGTCATCAAGAACTTGCTCAAGCGGTGTGTTATTTAACCCTAACAGTAAGCGCTTAGTGTTCGAGTTCGCTTCAGGTGCACATTGCTTTAACTGTTTAATCGCGTTATTTATTTGAGCTTTGATGGAGTGAGCGGAACAAACGCGATGCACTAAACCCAAGTGCAGTGCTTGTTCGGCATTGAGCTTTTCACCCGTTAGCGCTAAACGCTTAGTGTGATCAATGCCTATACGGCCAGCCACAAATGGCGCTATTTGTGCAGGAATAACCCCCAATCCGGTTTCAGGCAGTGCAAAGAAGGCGCTATCGCTCGCAATAGTGATATCGGCAACGCAGGCCAAACCAAATCCACCGCCTAAAACAGCGCCTTCGACTGCCGCTATAACAGGTATTGGGGAATGCTTTACCTGCGTTATCATGCGGCCGAAACTGCGATTAAAATGCCAAATGGTTTCTTCTCGTTCAGACTCATTTAACGACGACAAATGCATGTCAGATATATCGCCACCAGAGCAAAAATTACCTTCACTTCCTACAATGACAACTGCTCGCAAGCTTTCAAGATTTGCTCCAAAGGTAAAACACTGCATAACTTCTTCAACCAGCGCTAAGTTCATCGCATTTTTTTTATGGGGGCGGTTAAATTGTATGTGCAAGATGCTGTCTTCAAGTTGCACAGAAATCTCTTTAAAATCTACAGAATTTAGCTGGGTAATTTCGTGTTCCATTGCCGCTGCTCCTTAGTCGATATTGGTTTATAGCCGGCCAACGCCAAAGCTGGTGGGGTGTAATTGCTTCGTTTTCGCGTGATCGCAAATAGCAAGAACAAATGCAACGATAGAACGGGTATCTCTTGGGTCGATAATGCCGTCATCCCACAGGCGAGCAGAGTTTGCCAGCGCGCGAGATTTCGCCTCCATTACGCTTACGGTATGCTGTTCCAATGCGGTGAGCTTGTCTGAGTCTATGTCGCCGCTTCGCTGCATTTTGGCGTGTGCAACGGTGCGCAGTACACTACCTGCCTGAGCAGGGCCCATTACCGCCACAACCGAACGCGGCCACGAAAACATGAAGTCGGGATCTATGCCTCGACCAGCCATAGCGTAATTGCCTGCGCCAAACGACCCCGCCAATATAATGCTTATTTTGGGCACGGTGGCGTTAGTAACCGCTTGAATAAGCTTAGCGCCGTGCTTGATTATGCCCGCACGCTCAGACTCGGTGCCGACCAAAAAGCCGGTAGTATTGTGTAAAAACAGTAATGGGGTGCCCGCTTGCTCGCAAAGCTGAATAAACTGCGCTGCTTTAGCTGCCCCTTTTGCCGTAATGGGGGCGTTATTACCTATTACGCCACAAGCTCGCCCTTCAATGGCGATATAACCGCACACCGTACCCATATCAAATTCAGGCTTTACCTCAACGAAATTTGATTTGTCGGCGATACGGGCGATTACCTCGCGTACATCAAAGGGCGTTTTCGCATCTTTAGGCACAATGCCTAGCAGCTCGTCGGACGAATAAGCAGGTGCAGCGTTGCACGGTGGCTTTTCTTCACGGCTATCTTTGTTCCAGTTCAGCATTTGTGTTACTTCACGTGCAATGCGAATGCTGTCGGCATCATTTTCTGCTAAAAAGTCAGCAACGCCCGACACCTCACTATGCATTTCGGCACCGCCAATTTCCTCATCGGTAGCAATTTCGCCGGTAGCTGCCTTAAGCAAAGGGGGGCCTGCCAAATATACCGTTGATTGTTTGCGAATCATGATCACGTAGTCAGACAACCCTGGCTGGTATGCACCGCCCGCGGTTGCACTACCGTGCACCACGGTAATTTGAGGTATGCCAGCCGCCGACAAACGCGCCTGCATGGCAAATCCTGCTGCTGAAAATCCAAACCAGTCGCCTAGGGAAGTAAGGTCGCCTCCCCCGCTTTGCGATAGCGCGATAACCGGTAACTTCTGTTGAAGCGCTATATTATAAAGTCGCAGACGTTTTTTACTGCCAAGTTCGGTAATACTGCCGCCTTTGGTAAGGTAATCGTCAACCATTACCACGCAGCGGGTGTCTGCCACATAACCAATTCCTGCTATCACCCCGCCGCCTGCGGCACTGCCGTCTTTATCGCCTTCTTGCAAATAACCGCATAGGGTAGAAATAGGCAGAAATGGCTTATTGGGGTCAAGTAGTAAAGCTAGTCGGTTTCGCGGTGATAGCAGCCCTTTTTTTTCATAACGCGGCGCTTTTTCTTGGGCATTTTGAATAACGGTTTGCTCAATAGTGCGAAATTCGTTTACTGCCTCTTCCATCGTCGAATAGTTTTGATTAAATGACTCGCTTTTAACGTCAATATTTGAGTGAAATATGGCCATAGATCAGCGTCCTACTTGGGGAGTGTGAGAAGACGCGCTACTGAATGCTTGAAGTTGAGACGCGTTGTTGTATTCGCTGGCAAGCTGCTCGATAAGATGGGCGACTGGTACCACAGAGTGGATGCCGCTTACGCCATGTCCTGCGCTCCACATATCCTTCCACGCGTTGCTGCCGCCTAAATCTAAGTCAACATGTGCTTTTCCTTCAATCAGCGATAAATCTACGCCAGCGCGAGTAATTGATGGTTTTAAAAAGTGACATTTGACGCCAGTAAATGTGTCGGTAAACACCAAGTCGTTTAGGTCTGCGTCTACCAGCATAGTTTTATAATCCGGGTCGACTTCTGCCTCTGTAGTAGCAATAAAGCGCGTGCCCATGTAGCTGTAATTAGCACCTAGTACTTCTGCTGCTCTAACGCCATACCCATCGTTGATTGCTCCTGCTAATACTAGAGGGCCCTGCCAAAATTCTCTGACTTCTCGCACCAGTGCAAACGGGTTTACCTCACCAGCGTGCCCGCCAGCACCTGCAGCAACCAAAATTAACCCATCGGCACCAGCGTCAATGGCTTTTCGTGCATGAGCGACAGTAATTACATCGTGAAACACTATGCCGCCCCACTTATGTACAGCATCGACGATAGATTGCGGATTGCCCTGGCTGGTAATAACGAAGGGGACTTTATGCTTTTTCACTACCTCAAAATCGGCCTGAAGGCGTTTGTTTGATGCGTGAACCACCAGGTTCACAGCAAACGGTGCCACCTTTGCCGTCGGGTCTTTTTGCTTTTCATTTTTAAGCGCTTCAGTAATGGTTGTTAACCACTCATCTAGTGCCGTTTGCGTACGAGTGTTAAAAGCTGGAAAGCTACCGACAATGCCATTTTTACAAGCGTTAATGACTAAGTTAGGACTAGATACTAAAAACATGGGGGCGCAAATAATTGGTAAGCGCATATTTTTATCAAGTAAATCGTGAACAGGTTTTTTCATATTGAGCACAGCGCTATCTACGTTTCGGGAAAATATCCATATACTTGGCAATAATGCCCAGCATCATTTCATCGCTACCGCCTGCTATCGACAATATGCGTGTATCGCGATACGCACGAGCCGCGGGGTTATCCCACATAAAGCCCATACCGCCCCAGTATTGAAGACAGCCATCACTTACCTGCCGCCATAATCGACCACTTTTAAGTTTTGCAATAGACGCTAAATAAGTCGCATCTTTTCCTTCAATATGGTCCTGACAGGCCTGCCATGTTAATGCGCGCAACGCTTCAATTTCACTTTGCAGTTCGGCTAGTTTGAAGTGAACAGTTTGGTTGTTAATGACTGGCTGACCAAAGGTTTGACGGTCTTTAGCCCAGGCAATGGTGTCGTTAATAATGCGCTCCATGCCTTTTAAAGCGCTTGCAGCAGCGTACATCCGCTCTTCCTGAAACTGCATCATTTGCATAGTGAAGCCTTTATTTTCCTCACCAATTAAAAAGCGCTTAGGTACCCGGACGTTATCGAAAAAAATCTGACCCGTGTCGCTGGCGCGCATGCCTAGCTTGTTCAAGGGTTTAGAAATTGTGATACCCGGCGTGTTAAGAGGCACAACAATTAGTGACTTATTGGCATGTACTTGCCCGTCGCAGGTGTTCGCTAACAAACAAATCCAATCGGCTTGCGTAGCGTTGGTTATCCACATTTTAGTGCCATTGATAACGTAGTCATCGCCATCTGAGCGGGCAGAGGTTTTCAGGCCTGCTACATCCGACCCTGCGCCCGGTTCGCTTACCCCAATACAGGCAACCATATCGCCCGCAATAGCCGGTGCTAAAAATTCGCGTTTAAGTTCATCGCTGCCAAAACGGGCCAAGGCTGGGGTAGCCATATCGGTTTGTACCCCAATAGCCATGGGGATAGAGCCACCGTAAGCGCGACCAATTTCTTCTGCAAATACAAGGTTGTAGCTATAATCTAAACCCGCACCGCCGTAGGCTTCAGGCTTTTGAATACCCAACAGCCCTAAGTTGCCCATTTTTTTAAATAAACCGTGAAGCGGGGCAATGCCTTCCTGCTCCCATTCGTCAATAAATGGGTCCATTTCTTGTTGTACAAAATCGTGGACCGTTTTTCTAAGTGCATTGTGTTCTTCAGTAAATTGCATTTTTAATCTCTATAGAATTGTGACCTGCCTCATAGTAATTTTGTGAAAATAGTGTTAACAGTGTGACTTGGGACAATTAACTGGCCAATCGGGCCAAAGTGGCGAGATCAGAATGGAGCGCTACAAAGAGGAAAGCATGCTTAAACACGTAACCTTATATGCCAGCGAAAACACCATGGGTTTAAGTATGGGGCTTACTCACGATGTACTTAAGTTTGCGTCTGATTTACAACAAAAGCTGCTTGGTAGCCCTATAGCAGTTAAGTTGGTAACCATTGACGGCCTACCCACCACTACGTTTAGCGGATTGGCGATAACACCAGATTGTGCGCTAGCCGAAATAGATGAAACCGACTTAGTGATATTGCATAGTGTGTGGGGTGATATTACGCCTTTGCTTACTCAGCAAGCGGCGCTATACCCTAAATTGCGACAGTGGCACAGCAGACGCATTCCAATAATGGCAGCTGCCACGGGTGCCTTCTTTTTAGCGCAGGCAGGACTATTAAACGACAGAATGGGTACCACGCATTGGCATAAGCAAGCTCACTTTGCCAGGGCGTTTCCCAAAGTAAATTTAATGGCAGACCGCTTTATTACCGCCACTGGTGAACTGTATTGCTCGGCGGGACTAAATGCGGCATTAGAAATTATTGTTTTTTTAATATCGCGGTTAAGTTGCAAAGCGGTAGGCGAAGCTATAGAGCAAGCGTTTCTTGTCGATTTCCGTCGTGGCGTAAACTTAGAAACGACATCGCTTAACCATCAAACCTACCATCAAGACGACGATATTTTAAATATTCAGCAATGGCTAGAAATACACTTCGCTGAAAAAGTCACAATTGGAGAAATGGCTACGCGTATTAATATGACTGAGCGTACGTTTAAGCGCAGGTTTAAGGAAGCCACAGGTGAAACCCCGTTAGGCTATATTCAGCAGCTAAGAATAGAGCAAGGGAAGGAACTCTTAAAGCATAGTGATAAAAGCGTAGAAGAAATAGCGTGGGCAGTTGGTTATCAAGACTCAGGACACTTTAACAGGCTATTCAAACGCACTTTTGGAATGAATATATCGCGCTGGCGAGATACCTATCAGCACACTACAAGCAGAAAGTAACGCGCTGCACGATGTAGGCAATTATTATGTTGTGCGCTGTGCTGTGTTACTGTAAGCGTATTACACATTAAAAGCATAACCTTAGCATTGCGTTACACAAAGTTTTACAGGCCCTTAAGAGCAGTATGCTCAGCAGACTTTAGTCGGTGCATTTATTGTGGTTGTGAATCGGCCCGCCAAGACTTTATCCCACCCATAAAATTCATTCACGACTGGCAAAGCGGACACTTACAGGCCGACTTTATTTCCGTACCCTCATGCAACGAATGCTTCGACCTATTAAAAAACGAAAACAACGCCACGCTAGAGCCCAGAATAATGGTGTTAAAAAAGCTATTGGCAGCGAAGTACAAAAAAGCCATTAGGGTATTTAACCACTGGAGCATGGAAGAAATTGAGGAAATGGACGCCGCATTTCAAATAAGCCTAAAAGGCGGTATGCGATTGGGCAAAGAAACCCTTTCACGCCTACAATTTGCTGGGTTCGATTATGAAGTAAACGGCAGCATAACGCGGGTGGCAAAACCTCAGCGCGAAGTGCTCAAAGTATTCGATGAAGAATTTAGTAGCTTTAGAGAAGCGCTAGCCTTTGCCAGCGCTACCTACAAAATAAAAAAAAGCCGACTAAGCCAGCTTTATTTCGACAACGATGAAAGCTTTGATAAGGCGATTGAGGCTTTTCATGGGTTGGTTGAGGGTAAGCCCTAAAAAACAAAGTAATCCAAAGAACTAGTATGTGTTGCAAGGGCGCAACCATTATTCCTGACCGTTTTTTAAGAAGTACAAGTCAGAAAACCCCATTTTTGCAAACTCGGTATCTCTAAAGTTTCTGACGGTTTTTTTGTCTTTACTGATAGCGGCAAGTTGCTGTTCAGTTTGCAGGAACTGGGAAAGGTTTATTCCCTCAGCATCGGCCACAGCTTCATGCATATTTTGATGGCGGCTGTAAGAAAAATTAATCTCTTTTGCCACACCTTTAAACTTATAACGTACTTTATGGGCCATGTTCCACTCACATTGGTCGATGTAATTCAAAAACTGTTTAACCGCTATTATAAACTCAATTAGTGCTAATGATTAGCGTGTTAAAAAAGCGGGTGGCAAAATCATAGCGCGAGGTGTTTGATAAAGAAGTTAGTCGCTTTAAAAAAGCGTTAGCCTTTGCCTGCGCTACTTACAAAATAAACAAAAGCCGACTAAGCCAGCTTTATTTCGACAATGATGAAAGCTTTGATAGGGCGATGGAGGCGTAACTCCTGAAAAGCTGTTCAATGGTTTTGCGCTCCGGAGGCAAAGGTCATAGGTTCGAATCCTATCGGGTGCGCCATTTTTAAAGGGCTGTAGCCTTATTCTGTTTTTTTGAAAATTTCCTTTTTAAAATATGTAGCAAATGTGTAGCAGTACTAAGTTCTTAGTGACGATAATTCTTCTGAAATTCTCGGCGGTAAATCTAATAATTTGAACTTTTGTGACGAGATGAAAGCTAAAACTTCTAACTTACTCATACTCTTGTTGAGTATTTGTGAGTTGATCATTGAAGCTGAGACTCTAGATGCTCCAAGTTCCATCAAGCTAATCATGGTCTTTGAAGAGGCTCCTAGTTCTAAGTAAAGTGGCAATGATGGAACTTTTGCTATAAATTTTTCGTTGTCTGTATCTTCCAATGCCTGAATGAGAACAGCCTGAAGGCATGTGAAATAATTCACATAAGTGAATCGAATATCCTTTTCGATTGTGTCCAAGACTGAACGAATAATAGTAGACATTTTAGAGTTCTTACCTTTATTCTTCCGTTGCTTAGCTTGGTTGTCGATAAGCATTGGCAAAGGTTCTCCACGCATCCACTTTAGAATAATTGTTGCGAAGTAAAGATGACTTTTATCTTTACCACTTTTTCCAGCTAAATATGTATGGAGCCTTCTTATTGTTCTGAGGTAAGAAGAATAAGCGTCTTTATTTAATGGATGTGCAGGGATTACATACGCAGGCCCTTTTTTCGAAATGCGCTCAAGCAAGTTGCTGTATAGAGCATTCTGACGGTGTGGAGATATACTTGGAGAATGTGATAGGGTCTTGTGAGACAACCTACTGTAAGAGTATGTTTCTCTAAATACACTCTTCATCTTCGTGACTTCTGATTCGCTAAGTGATTCTTTATCTAGCGTTTTCGTAATATCTCCGGAAAGAAAGTCTAGATATAGTTTTACTGATGCACTCTCCAAAAGACTACTCGAAAGTTCTTTTGGCTCTCTATCTTGAGAGTATTCAATAATGGACTCAGTGCTTTTGCTAACAAAATCGTTGAAGGCAGATTTTACGGATGTTTCCTTGCTCCCATCCAATGGATATGATTTCCATGAAGCATAATCAATCAAATATATCTGGCCGAAATACTCAACACGCGCCCTGCCTGCTCTACCTATCAAATTCCAAAAATCAAATGACTTGAGTGGTTTATCCGGTCCTTTTTCAGGATTGAGAAGAAATATGTTTTTTGCAGGTAAGTTAACACCTTGCAATAGGGTGCTTGTACATATTAAATAATCTAGATGGCCAGATATATAGGCTTCTTCAATCGCCTGTCTTATCAACAATGGCATATTGCCATAGTGAAAGCCGACTCCGTATTTGACAAAGTCAGCTAATTTGTAATCTTTGTGAACAGATTTCGTTACCAGTGAAGAAAGTTCAGCTCTCTCTTTAGAATAGCTACTATCCACTTTTACTATCTGGCACAGAGCTCGCGCAATATCCTCGCATTCTGCTTTTCCATTCGCATAGATAATAGATTTTTCTTTACTATGCTCGTCACTTTTCGATGAGAGTGCTTCAGCTATAATCGCTATGCGCTCTTCATGTTTGTCAGAGTTTTGTTGGACGGTAAAATTTTTGATTGGTATTTTTCTATCTCTACGTTTAAGCGAAACACAATATTCATTGGTATTGATAGCATCAACGAATAACAATCTTTGAGATACAGATTGCTCGGTGGTTTTGCTTACGCGGCTATTTTCTTCGGAGAACTGCTTGAGAAAGAACTCTGGATTTTTAATGTTTGGAGATATAAAGCAGGTGCGAAGGTTTTCATTTCTGCTAGTACATTCCTTTATTACACTCTGCAGAAGTACTCCTCTCGAGTCATCATTTATGCTTTGAGCTTCGTCAGTTACTAAAAGATCAAATTTTAATCCCTTAGAATCAACCAAAATTGTATTTAGTCTCTCCTGAGTTAGCACATATATCACCCTGTCGGCTTCTGACTTTCTAGGGATAGAAGATATTTCACAATTTTCATCAATGCCAATTTTATGCAAGTCTGTAGTAACCTGATTAATCAATGCTCTTGTAGGTACTAGGTAACAGCACTTGAAGTTGGGCTTTGAGGATAGTTTTTTTATGAAATTCAATATTAAAAAGCTTTTTCCAGCGGAAGTGGGCGCAGAAATTGACACATGCCTATGAAGCTCTAGGGTTTCCCATGTTTCCCTCTGAAAGTCAGTTAGAACACGATTTTCACCATTTATAGCTATAGAGTTTTTTTGTATGTGATTAGCGCACTCAAAAAATATTCTATTGGGCAAATCCGCAGCTGGATGTATATCACCATTCAACAATTCCATTGCCGGAATATTTCCTAACCTATTAAGAGTGATATAAGACAATTCTCGAACACTCTTTTCGTCGGTCAACTTTAAAATTGATGTGCAGATATCATATGCAGCGTTTCTATAAGAGGAGTTTTTTGAGCTAGCAAGTATGAGAGATGATTCTATTAGTTTCTTATAATTTTCACTATCGTAACTAGTATTTTTGCGTCGATCCAAAAACGAAGAGCTAACTAAAATATCTTCGAGTTCTTCTTGGAATTGATTGTTCGAAAATATTTTTTCACATAATCGTTCAATCATGGTGCCATCCTAGCTTTTTCCTGAAGGCTTTTCTAAATTCGTTCGTGCATTCAAAAGGAAGAAATATAAAAATAAAATTTATGCTGCTTAGTTTTTTATTGTCGATATTTGAGTTTATATTATCTTTGAGAGCTCTGACCGTATCTAGATACGAATCTATAAATTTTTCTTGGACCTCTTCCGCAGGTAGTTTTAAGAGTTCTTCGTAATCTTCAAAGTTAAAGCCGATAAAACACGCGACGTATTCCTTTTTCTTCATACTACTATCATCGTAGGGGTCAAAAACTTTTATTAACTCTTCTTTGACATACTCTGATTCATTATGAAGGTCAGGAAATTCACATAAAATCTCAATATCTCTAGATTTATGGTCATGATCATTAATAATCTCTGCCGTTGACTCGATTGCAGACCTTATGGCTGCTTCTACGGATTTATATAGCTTTGCCTCACCCCAAAAAATGTTCAAGACATTGCTAGATTCGGCAACATTCATGTGGATGGCATCAGCACCATGGACTGGCATTGAAGAGTTCGTTTTCAGCGCCATTTTTGACACTATCTGTGGTGCTTTTAAATATTTTTCAAGAATTAGATAGAGTAATAGCTCGGCGGCTTCACCGTCTTTATTGAAGTTCGAGATATCAGAGCCTTTACGTTCAAGCTCTATGATTTTCTTGTTTCTTTTCTCTGCTGCTTCAATGAATAGTCTTTTAGCCTTATCCTTTTCAGAGTTGGAAATGTTTCTTACTTTTTCAAAGTCATCAGCCTCAACAGCTGATTTTATCAGTTGTGAATTTCGTTCTCTTTCGGTTCTTTGTAAGCAATATCTGGGAATGTTGTCGCTGAGTGCCTGAATGAAGTCCGGTTGTCTTGGTTTTCCATCGTCAAAATCGACGTAAAAACCTTTTGCGGAGATTCTGTTTGAAATTACTTCCTGTTGCCCGAGATTCAACACTCTTAATATTTTTTCTAATTCTTTGTGCTGATCTAACAGCTTCGCTATATCCGCGTGTAGTATTGACATCGTACCTCCGTGCACATTCTCGATATTTATACCATGGTAATTGTTTTATTTGAACTAATTCGGTTATCAGTCTTCCTAGTACACTTATTTACAGAACTCCAAGTAAAAGCATTTGAGCCGCTATGCGGCTCTAGTGCCACGATTTTCTAAGCGCCATTCGTGAACTCTAGTAATCACTTCTTTTTCACCTAGCTTAATTCCTCGAAGCGATATCGAAACTATCCCGTCAAAGTAACTTTGTTTAAGTTCACCTGTTTCTGTATCGAGTTTTTCTTTATAAAGAGGTTGAATGGCCTGTTCATTGCGCTTACAGAATACTCCACCCATAAGTGTTACAAAGTCTGCCCACTTGCCTTTATCCGCTGCTTCGAAAATATCAGAGAAGAGTTTAGTTTCGTTGCAAAGCGCTTTAAGTCTTCTTAGTTCGCGCCACACAGTAACAGCCCCTGCCCCTAATTGCTGGAACTGACGTATTCCCCAACAGCTAGCCCAAGCTTCAACACGCTGCGCTGCTTCGATTGCATTGCCTCCGTCAATATCGCTATCTAGGTTTGCTCCATTAACGTTTTTGCTTACATATTTAGCAATGTAGCCTGTTGCACTGCCTCTTGAATAATCAATATCTTTAAAATCACAACGATATTTCTTGGCGCCTGCTTCATCACCATCTTCTCTTAACGCGTAGTGTTCGATAACGGCTTTAAACTCGTTCGAGTGGTGCTGCTCTAGAAAAATAAGCATGTGCCAATGAGGTGTTCCGTCATGCTGTGGTTCAGCTATGCGGAAGCCGTATAGCTTAATGTCCTTACGGTTTAAGTCAGCGCGGACAAGCGCCCACATATCGGTTAAATACTGCTGCGCTTCATAAGGCGTTGATCCATCCCATTTAGCGTTTCTATCTCCAGAGCTTGCATGAGTACTATGAAAGCGAGAAGGGCATGTAATCGTTACAAACAAGGCTTTGTGGTTAAGTTCCTTGGCTATTTCTTCATAACCAGCCATACGTGTCATTAGTTCATTTTTACGATTAACCGGGTTAGATACATTTTTATCTGATAATTCTGCAAGCGAAAACGACTCATTATTTTCGTTAACGATAACGATATTTTCGAGCATTTGCCTCTGCAGTTCTTTTTGAATTAAGCGATGTTTTACAGTGTTATCACTACAGTACTTTCCTTTTCGACTGTTTACTTGTCCTAAGTGAATTTGTACTTTTTCTTCTGTACGGCGTAGCACCTTCCGTAATTTCCGAAGCCACCAGTATTTGTCCTGCATTCTTTTGATTGCCCCGTTAACGTTAACGGATTTGTTAAGTTCTGGAGGATTGATACCGTACCCGTTAACGAACTGCGCGCATTCATCGTAAAGCGCCATATTCCCGTTAACGGGTTTTTCACCCGTTACGTTACGGTTTGCATGTGAATGAGTATAAAGCTCAAGACGTTTGCAGCGTTTTGCATTTTCTTCTGAGAGTTCTCTTAGTTCAGACTCGCTAGCATCAAAATAGGGAATGATTTTTTCTGGAATAAGCGCATCTAACGTCTCAACTGTTTTACGCAAATAGCTGTTAGCGTTATACGGCTTATCAAAGGTTTGATACTGGTTGATAAGTATTCGCTGAATAGATTCATTAAAATGAGAGATTCTTTCTTTTACAAACAGCCGATCTTCTTTTGATAGGGAACGGTAAAATTCACCGTTAATTTTATCTAACTCATCAAGTGAACGCGCGATTGGAGTTTCTTTAATCGCTTTCATTGCGACCCTCCAGTTCGTTGTGCAGCTTTATTCCCTTTTCAGAAATCGAGAAATTACTCCAACGAATGCCAAACTCCATTTCCTCTTTGGTTTCTTTTAATAGTCCAATTCGAGCTAACGAAAAAAATACTGTCTTAGAAAACTTAATCGGCTTTTCGGCTGGGAAATGATAATCCCCTAATTTGGGACTCACACTGGTACAAAACTCAACGGTTCCCCCATTAAAGAAAAAAGCTAGTAGTTCAATTTGGTGTATTGATAGTTTCTTCATTACGCTACACCTTCATCTTGATAAAGATGGGTGCGTCGCACGAAGCTTTCTAGCCAAGCATCAAGGTCTTCTCGAAGATAACGAACGGCGCGACCAATTTTGATAAAAGGTGGCGCAGGTGTGCGATTTTCGCGATTACCGTCCATTCTCGCCTGTCGCAAGAAAGAACGGCTCATGCAGATGTACTGAGAGGCTTCTTTTTCAGATAGTAGTCGTGGTTGTACTGGTAAACTCATATGATTCTTTCTCGATATATTGTTGTGTTTCGAGAGCGAATCTAAATTTCACGTCATTTCACGTGAAAAAAACCGTGAAATTATCTGTGAATTTTATTCCAGTCTGACACCACGTTTTCAAAACGTCTTCTGCCAGTAGTCTTTTCAACAACTTCAGTATTAAACTTACTTGGTATGTTCCAATAAATAGTCTCTCGGTCTATCTCATAAATATCATCATCTGGATCTAATAGGTCCATTAGTTCCTCATCCGTCTGGCCTGAATGCAGTAACTTCCATAAGTGAGCTGCACCTTTTTCTGGATACATGGACTTAAGATGCCATACTAGTTTTTGGCATAGCGAGCCTCTAGAGTAATAGTTAAGCATTGGTTCATTTGAGCTATTAGGCTCCACCTTTAACCTATTAGGTTTCCCACTGCGCGTACTCTCCAACTCGCTAAGCCGCTTGTGATGCGGTATAGAAGCACTTGTTTGGCCTAATAGGTTTAAATTCTCCAAGTCCTCTGTAAATAGACAAGCTTCCGACAGAGTGAACGTGAAAGCGTCGTAATATAAGTCCATTTTTCCAGACTTTTTTACACGCTCAGCCCAAGGGTTCACGACATTTTGGTTTTCCTTGTTGAATGCTTTTAACACCTCAACAACCTCGGATAAAACGGCGACGCCCGAGGCACTTTCATACGGGTGTTTTTGCGCAAGCAAGTTACTAACACTATCGCTGGATACTATTTTAGGGGCCCATAATCTAATAGCCTTGTTCGGAACAGAAATAGAGAATGGATATTCTGTTGAAAAGTTTGAGAGCTGCCCTTCTCGTAATGTAACAAAACGACATTTAGCTTTTAATTTTGTGATTACTTTTAACGATGTTTCACTTCCTACCGTTACAACCCCATTGAAAAAACCAAATCCGTAGGCATTAAAGATAGGCTGCGCGGACCTACCAATAAGTAATTTTTCTTTCGATAACAGGAATGAAAGCCGAAGTTTTTTCTGTTCAATAAAGTATCTTATTTCGTCTTCAGTTATTCCATGGTGATACTGAAGCTCGTTCAGTCTGTAGTAAGCTTTTTTGTGCATAATTGGTTGAAATAAAATCCATTTGTTTCTAATTAAAACACATTTTCATAAGGAAATATGACAATGATTTTAAATGATACTGATTGCCCATTTTGCGGCCATGATGTTGTCACTTACGTGAGCTCCAACAGAGTAGAATGTGAACATTGCGAAAAGCGATGGGAGCCTGGAGAAGAAGTAACTGGTGAGTTTGACTGGTTTCATCAAAAGTTTAAGTAGCTGGAGCGTATGTCAGTCGCTATTAGCACTACTTTTAAATCAGTCTGATGTTTAAAACGAAACTTATGAGTGAACTTTGTCGCTCTTTGACTATTAGTAGATTAGCAAAGATGGCACTATGGACAAAAATGAGCATATGCTTTTGAGAATACGCGTAATTCGCTTATTTTTAATTATTATGAGTTCCAAAAATTCAAAGGAATCAATATTTAGATGAAACCACCTAGAGTATTTATTTCTTACTCACATGACTCCGCAGAGCACAAAGAATGGGTGCTAGAGTTTGCTACTACTCTTCGACAGCGAGGAGTAGACGCTGTATTAGATCAGTGGGATCTCAAACCCGGATTTGATCTACCTCACTTTATGGAGACTGAACTAGCTAGTTGTGATTATGCTGTAATGGTTTGCTCTGAACGCTATGTAGCAAAAGCAAATGGCGGAGAAGGTGGTGTTGGCTACGAAAAGATGATTATGACATCTTCTCTGTTAAGTAAAATTAGTAGCAGCAATGTAATTCCTATTTTACGGAATAATCTTACGGGTCATGTACCCACTTTCATGCAATCAAAGCTATATGTTGATTTCAGGAATGATACTGACGTTGAGTATAGTTTGGATGAGCTGCTCCGCACATTACTTAATGCGCCACTGTATGAAAAGCCCGAGATTGGAAATAGCCCATTTAAACCGTTAAATAAAGCAAAGCCAGATCGAGTGTCTGATGGAACTAAAGAAGCTATGAGGGCAGTTGCAGATGCGTATAATTCGACAGCAAACGAAACGTTAGTTATTGCTGATATTAGAGTTAATACAAGAATGCATAGATTAACTCTTGAGCGATACCTAATATCAGCGTTGAGAGACCAGCTGGTAACCAAAGACGGAATTGATCGCTACAAAATCACAGAAAAAGGCATTGAATATCTTGTTGCACACGACTTAATTAAAGCATAACGTGTTGGTGCTCACTAGTGACAAAAACACATAAGAGCCCTCGCTTCGCTTTATATTTTGTCTACGTATTTTTCTCGTTATGAGAGAGTCATGTTTCACGGAGGAGTTTATGAGTAAGAAATCGCAACATGTAGTAAAAGGAAGCAAAGGTGGCTGGGACGTAAAGAAAGGAGGGGGAGAGAAAGCCAGTCGTCATTTCGAAACCCAAAGAGAGGCAATCGAGTGGGGAAGAAAGGTAGCAAAGAACCAAAAAGCTGAGTTTTACGTTCACGGTAAAGATGGGAAGATTCGCGAAAAAGATAGCTATGGCAACGATCCTCATCCTCCTAAGGATAAGAAATAGACATGGAGGATTTTCAAAAAAATGTTTTTGTAAACTGTCCTTTTGATGACGACTATCGTCAACTTTTGCTCTCGGTTATTTTTACCGTTAAGCACCTCGGATACAATCCTCGCCTCTCTCTAGAGAGGGCTGATTCAGCTGAGTCTCGTATTGAAAAAATAGTCGGTTTGATTAATCAGTCGAAGTATGGCATTCATGATTTATCAAGAATCGTATCTGAAGGAAAAAATGAACATTATCGAATGAATATGCCATTCGAGCTTGGTATTGATTATGGCTGTCAAAAACTCAAAGAAGGGGTTTGGTCGGAAAAACAAATATTGATTCTTGAAAAAGAGAAATATCGCTACCAAAAGGCACTATCCGATCTTTCTGGGTCAGACATAAAAAATCATAATGATGAACCATTGAAAATCGTACAAGCTGTCAGAGACTGGTTTGTAACAACAGAATCAATGCGCGCAGATAGCGGTAAGAAGATTTGGAATTTGTACAATGATTTTCAAGCCTACCTATACGATGAGCTAGTCGAAAAAGATGGTCACGAATCAGTAGATGACGTTCAAATACCAGAAATAATGCACCACATGACAGAATGGTTCAGTGCAAGTTAAGCACAACGAAGCAATCAACGTTCAACTCAAATTCGTTAGGTTTGCACCTTCGCTGCTGCAAAGCTTTAGGCCATTACATTAGCGCTGAACGTCTAAAATTTGTCCAAAGCATGCCATTGTCGTAGCTTATCCTTTAAGCGTATAATTTTTAAAAGAAATAGTTGAAACAAGTAAGGACGCTTGATGTTTGTAGTAGGCAAGGAATATCACCGTAAGTCCGAGATTCATGCTGTATACGGGGGCCAGGCCCAAGGTGGAATCTCAACTCCGAAAAATCACCCTTTCATTTTTATCTTCACCTCTGATAGCGGTGCGCAGCACGGATACCGAGACGAATATGTAGATGGCCTCTTTTGGTACACCGGAGAAGGACAACTTGGTGACATGCAGATGATTAAAGGGAATAAAGCCATTCTCAATCATGCCGAAGATAATAAAATCATTCATTTATTTGAATATACGCGAAAAGCGCATGTCAGATATGTAGGTGAAGCTGAATGCTTGGGCTACGAAACTCAGATTCGTCCAGATTCTAACGGTAATAGTAGAAAGGCTTTTGTCTTTCAGCTTGATATAAATTCGTCCATAAATATCGAATACGTCATACCAAGTAGCCCCGCTTTGATAGCTGAAGAGAGAAAGAAGACCAAAACTAAAAGCACGAAGCGAATTGAAGAACTGAGACAAGCTGCTTTGGAAGTACCTGAAACAAGAGACAGGGTAGAGAAGCAGAGAGTAGCCTATCGACGGGCAGAAGCTATAAAAAAATACGTTTTAGCGAGAGCAAATGGAATATGTGAGGGGTGTGACAAACCTGCACCATTTCGAACTTCAAAAGGCCCTTATCTAGAATGCCACCATCTTCACAGGCTTGCCGATGGCGGGCCAGATCATCCGGCAAATGTGATAGCCCTTTGTCCAAACTGCCATCGAGAGGCACATTTCTCCCAAAACAAGAGAGTAGTCAATTTGTTATTTCAAAAAATCGTAAATGAGAAAGAAAAATGAGTAAAAGAAACATCTGGTTAATAGAAGTAAAAACTACATTTTTGGATAGTCTTATCTTTGTGTTGTTGACGGTAGCTCTTTTGTTTATAGCTGAAGGGAAAGTACGGGCGCATTTACTAGATAATGTGGTTACCGAAAGTTTGGGTCTCAACTCATTCACATACACTTTCTACGCGAGCGCCACGTTGATTGGAATAGTATTTTGTCTTTTTGGTCCGTTCATTGGAGGCAAAATTTCCGGTATTGATGAGTCTATAAAGTTGTCGCCAGCCTTTAAGAAGTCTCCTCCAAATAACCCCTTTAATCTTAACTTCATACTCTATAAGTACGCAGTTCATCCAATCACTATGCTTAACATTTCGTTTGGTATTGGCTCTCTTGGTGTGATTTTGGGATTGTTTATAGTTAGTTTGACATCGGAAACCACCTATAAGGAAGCTTTAGTATTTTTTATTGGATACATAATGTTATTCCTCATGGTACTCGCTTCAAGTATGTTGAAATACTTTTGGCATGGAAGTGAATGCTTTTTTCGACAGTTTGTTAAAAGTGATAACAAATATTTAAGTTCACGAGCAACTAAAATGTTCAGATTACTAGCCTTTATATTAGCGGCTTATTTTATTTACGCTTTTTATCAGTCGGTCGTATTGCCCTTACAAAAGCTAAATGAAGAAAGTGTCGTGAATATCAGTGAAAACAAGTGAGAGGTTCAGCTTTTTAACTCGCGTAACCTCTCCGATTCGTAAAACTTAAAGCAAGCTAACAGCTCTAGCCTTATGCTCAGGTGCTAAATGAGAGTACCTGAGCGTCATATCTAAAGAACCATGTCCAAGCAACTCACGAGTTGTATTTAGGTCAACACCGGCCATTACCAATCTACTTGCAAAATGGTGTCGTAGGTCATGGAAACGAAAATCCGTTATTTTGGCGTCCTCCAAGATCGCTGACCATGCTTTCTTGATATCTTTAAGGGGCTGCTCTGGTTTACCCTCGAAAACCCACAATAAGCTGTCACAGTCGCTTTTCCAGTTTGTTAGTGCTGACTTTGCTTTTTGGTTAAGAGGTATGTGCCGCGCTTTTCCGCTTTTGGCATTCGCCGCTTCAATAGTTAAAACATCGCGGTCTAAGTTTACGTTTTGCCATCTAAGCGAAAGTAGTTCACCTCTTCGCATTCCAGTATTCATTGCTAGAATGACTAACGGTTCTAAATAGTCTGCAAATGTTCGCGTACTTAAATCGGGAAGAAGTGGATAGCCTCTTTCTGCTCGATGTTTGTTGCCGCTTTCTCGCTCACGCTTTATTTTTAAATCTCTGGCTTTTAAAGCTTCTTTTAAGCGCTCTTCTTCATCGAAGCTCAAGTAACGAACACGGCTATTGTCTTCACTCAATGGTTTCAATTTTCTTAAATCATGATTAGGGATCACTTCCCACTCTACCGCTCTGGTTAAGACAGATTTTAACGTTGTGAAACGCCTATTGATGGTTGCATTACTTCTCTTTTTATTAAGCATTTCAGTGCGTAATTTTTCTAGCAAAGAAGCGTTAATGTCGCGCAACTGCAAGGGAAGGAGGGTAGGAAAGTTAACCTTTAAATTTTTAAGCTCACGTTCGCCTGTTTTGGGGTATTGAGCGGTGTACCATTTTTCAAACTCCAGCTCGATGAATGCTTGAAGTGTGGTGAGCCTCGCTAGCTTTTCTTGTGCTTTTAACTCTTTCTTGTTTTCGTGCGGATCAACACCTTGCACAATTGAAGCGCTAGCCATCTTTGCGGCATCTCGCGCTTGTGTGGGTGTAATTTCTGGGTGTGTACCTAACTTAACATTCTGCTGTCTTCCATTGTGGCGATAATATAAAAAGTAAGTCACCCTACCTTTTGGAGAGATACGCGCATGAAAACCTGAAATCTCTGTGTCGTTTAGCCTTTTATCTTCAGGTTGAAGTGCATTAATGCTGCTGTTCGTTATCTTTTTCTTGATAGCCATAAGCAAAATATGTAGCAAATATGTAGCAAAGTGAGTGATTTTGGATGAGTTTACATGAACAAGTATGAACAAACTATGAATGTATTTAATCTTTATAAATCAATGTTATATTGTTCATTTTGATGCATTCTTGTTCATGGTTGTTTACCGAGAAATACCCCAAAATCAGGCTCCGGAAGCAAGGGTCACAGGTTCATGCTCTTTACATCTCTAAGAGCCAGGAACGCATCAAAATAGATCTGAGCCTCGTAGAGTTAGAGCTTCAAGCTGATGGTTGATGCGATCTAGCGATGAGTTGTCTAATATAGTTTTTTTAGACAAAGCATAGTGTTTGGTCAATGAATTATGGTTCATAATCGGAATAATAGGCTTTTGTTTATATTCTATGAACCAGCCAGGAATAACAACCACGGGGCTGGCCTCCACACTCATACCGGTACTTTGAGTTAACTGCTTACTAAGCCAATCTGCTTGTCGCTTCGCTTGCTCAACCGTCGACGTGTCTGTGTAATGAGGGAACTGAATTTTGTCGCCTTCTACGGTTAATTTATGTGAACTCTTGGAGTTTTTTACGTTTGGTTTCCGCCTTCCTTTAGTCTCGATAGCTAGTACACCTCCAGGAAACGTTAGTACATGGTCAATATTAAAACTAGGTGCCTGCACGTCGTGAAATACACGTACTCTGCTATCTGTTATTTTCGACAAAGCAAATGATACTGCCCACTCGGCCTCTATTCCTAATCTGGTGATTCTAATTTTATTGAAGGCCTTTATTGCTTTAAATAGTGAATAAATAGCAGCTGCAAAAAAAATAGTGACATATATTAACCAGTTTTTCGACACGTCCACGAAACCTAGCAAGTCTGCGATGGTTGGCAGTGAAAAAGGAAGTTGAAAATATAAGGTTGATAGTAGTGAATATACCAGCATGTCTAAAGTTGCATCTCTATGCTGCTGCAACAATGTAAAGGCTGGAATTCGTGCCGTACGTGCATAGTCAAAAGGTATACGTGATTTTTTATCTGTAATCTTGTTGTAGCAAACGGCGAAAAGTATCACTAACGCGAAGGGGAAAAGAGATATCGCCATTACGAAAAGTATTTCCATGTACAGTCCTTGTTTTAAAGTACTTTAAAATTTTAAGTTGAAATGATGCGCCCGTGAACCTGCGCATTTACTTAGATTAACCACAACTTAACTCAATAATTCCCAAGTCACATTCATCGGTTTTTCACTCTCATGTTTAACGTATTGCACTTCGCCATAAAACATAAAAGGTGAGGCTGTTTTCCCTCTCAATTTGCTCTCTCGAACGAAAAGGTAAACGCGGCTACCTAATTTCTGGTGCTTAACTATTTCTCTTCCACGCTTGTTTCCTGGGAAAGTGTTATTTTGCGATTGCCAATGAAAATGTTTATCGTCAATAAAATAATCATGGTACTGATGTTCGCTGCCTTTCCCTTGTTTGTTTAGAGTAACTAACAAAATCTGAACATTCTTCTCCTTGAGCACCACATGTCCCGATTGCCAATTACCAGGATTAAACTCTTCGTTGAAAAGCGGCGGGATCTCTTCGCGCATTAGCTCTTGCCCTACAAAAAGTTCTAATGGGTCGACTTTTCCTTTTAGGCGGGCGAAAGTCACCATTTCTTCACTTGCTATCATGTCATCATAATCTGGATTAGCTGCTCTCAAAGTATAAGAGCCATCTGGATTCTTAAGGACTTTTCGCAGTAAGTATTGATTGTCGCCAGTTTCATCTTGCCTTTCGATAGCAACTGTCGTGTTGCTAATGCTACCCGCGTTATTTGGCGTGATTTGTTCCAATAGTAAATAGTCACCATCGTAAATAGGGTTCTTGCCGCCATTCATTGAGTTACCAGATGCACGAGCAATGAAATGCCGTGAGTTATCTATATTCCGATAACCAAATGGCGCATTTACAAGCTCAGATACCTCGGCATTACCCGTTTTGAAATGGCCGCAAGCTATTTTAATATTTGGGAAAAATGGTAGTTGTACTCTCTCGGGAAACTGGACAACATTACTTGTAGAAGGAGTAGTTATAGATAACCTTTTGTGCTTGTAACTAGCAAGGCGCTGTTTATTAATCTCAACGGTCATTGATAAAAACAAATCATGTTGAATTGCTGAAATACTTTGCTTGAAATGGAATTGCTGATTACTAATGTCAAACCAAGCAACCTTCGATTCTGGCTCTTCAGTACACCAAAATTTTATCGGGTTACTACGCCAATGGGCCCGCCATTCCGATTTACTTAACGAGGCCAATTGTTGTTTACTTTCCGGTAAGTCTGAAATCCATTCTGGGTTATCTAAAAACCACTGTCGTGCCCACTCTGCTAAATCATCAACACTTACCTGTGACTGAAAAGCTTTATGCTCAATCAACGTGGCAAGTAACACCAACTTGTAGCATTTCGAAGTACGAGTAACAGCTAGGTCTTTAAACCACTGTAGGTGATTTTCAAGCACTTCCAGTTCGTCAGCTTCAAGGTCGCCCTTACTATCAACAAACTCCCACCATGATCCTCGATTTCGTCTTAGTTTTTCTAAACTCGCGCCCGCATGATAGAACTCGGTGTAGGTGGGTCTTCTGCCTAGCGTTTCTTTTAACTTGTCGTATTGGATATCAAGCTCGTCTTCAGAAAGGCTTGTAAGGAAATCGATAAACTCTAAATCGAAGTTAACGTAACATCCGTCTGGAAGTAGTTTATTTGCATTTTTGGCAAGGTCGACTATTTTCCTGCGGTTTTGCGGGCCATCTATTATGCTAGCTAATAACATTTCTGGGCGGTTTAAAAAGCTATGATGGTTACCCACAAAATCTAGAATAATAAGTCTATCCTTTCCTTCGCTTTTACGAAGGCCGCGGCCCATTTGCTGTAAAAATAGAATTTTTGATTCAGTAGGTCTAAGCATTAATACGGTATCGATCTTCGGTAAATCGATGCCTTCATTAAATAGGTCTACCGAAAACAGTATTTTAATTTCGCCGTTGTTAAGCTTTTCTAGGGCTTCGCTGCGCGTAAGAGATGAATCAGAGTGGACGCTCGCAGCTGCGACACCTTGTTGATTGAAGTAATCTGCCATGTAATCGGCATGTTTACGTGACACGCAAAACGCCAGTGAAACATCTTGCGACTTTACTTTCCACTCAGAAAGCACATGCTTTGCACGGCCTTTAGTTGCTAGTTTATTCGAAAGCTTTTCAGGGTCGAATTTACCATTGCGCCAAGGTAGGTGCTCGTAATCTACTTCCTTATCGAATACTCCGAAGTAAGTAAAAGGGCACAATGCCTCTGCTTTTATGCCATCAAACAAGTCTTGTTGGTAAATAAGGTTGTTGTCGCATAGCTTGAGAATATCGCTCCCATCAGTTCTGTTCGGCGTAGCGGTTAAGCCTAGCAAAAACGACGGCGTAAAATGCTGCAGTAAACGTTGGTAACCACCCGCTGCGGCGTGATGAAATTCGTCTACAACAATGTAGTCGAAGGCATTAGCAGGGAATTTAGTTAGATGTGATGACTGTCCAATGGTTTGGATAGAGGCAAACAAAAAGTCATATTCCTCATCCTTTTGCCTTCCGCTGTATCGACCTACCTTTTTGCTTGGGTGTATTTTAAGAAAGCTAGCCTCAGCTTGAAGTAAGATCTCTTCTCGATGTGCTACAAAAAGTACTGTTTTAGCATCTACCTGCGCAGCATCAAAAGCCGCTAGGTAGGTTTTACCCATACCTGTTGCTAGTACTACTAAACCTTTTTGAACACCATCTTCACGGGCCTGATTGAGTGCTGCTAGTGCAGTCACTTGATGTTCTCTTGGCTCCGGAATTTCATGCTCTTTTTCATCAGGCAATGATGCTGCAGATTGAATTGGGGTAACAACTCTTGCTATGTTGTACCTAATCTCGTAATCAGCTATTAGGTCATAAGTTAATGGCTTAACTTGGGGTAATGTGAAGAGGTAGTGGTACTGCTCTCGAATTTCTTCAATTCGGGCTATGGCTTCTTTGTCGTTATCATTTGGATAATCGATTCTATAGTTCCACTCTATACCGTCGGTAAGGGCAGTTTTACTGATGTTACTAGAGCCAACGAACGCTCTGGCTGAGGTTAATGCTTCGCCACTATGTTTGACAAAAATATATGACTTTAAATGAAAGCTGTTGGCTTGCTGACTTTCAAAGATTTGTATGTCAGCGCCTCGCTCCTTAAGCAACATCAAACGCTTTAAGGCCTGTGGCTCAGTTATGTTCATATAGTCTGAAGTCAGCAATGACAACTTAACGTCGCGTTCTTCTGAATTCATCGCATCCTCAATGTCTTGAATGATGAGGCTTAGCCCAGACATACGAATAAACGAAACTGCTATTTCTATACTTGTCGCACTTTTTAAAGCATCGCGAATTTCATGTAGAAGATATTGTTGGTTTCTACCCGTGACTAAATAATTTGTAGCAGTCATTATCCCTTCACCACTTCAACCGTAACCCACTTCACGTCATCTCGCTTTAAACCATCCTGACTCGGAACTGGGTTTAAATTGCGTGCAGCTAATCCGTTGCTTTTTGCTAAAGTTACCAACTCCTCATAGCTGACAGGGTGCATGGGCCTTGCCTCATCATTGGGGCCGAATCGAAGGCTTATATACATTGTTCCGCTGTCTGAAAGCAGCTCCGCCAAACGTTTTAACGCGTGTGGACGTTCCGTTTCGGGCAAGTGCATCCACACGGCAGAAAGTAGTATTAGGTCGTATGCCTTTATTGCTTGGGGTAGGGCGGTAAGCGCGGGTAGCAGGGCGTTACACCATGTAACACTGTTATGTGAGTTGGCCTGTGCTAGGTTTCTTAGCTCATCGGCAGGCTCTGCGGCTATTACTTTCCATCCTTGTTCGGCTAACCAGTTGGCGTCACGGCCGCTTCCAGCACCTACGTCCAAGGCTGTGCCTGCTTTGGCGTCTTGTAGAAATGCTTTCCAATCGCCATGCACACTTTCGGCGTCTACCGAGTTGTATAAATCGAAATAGTGCTGTGCTTTTTCACTGTAGTGTTCAATTGTTTTTGTCACTGTGAACAGAGTCCATTCGTTGTTTTAATTTAATTTACCGCATGCCTTAATACTCGGCTAGTAAAGCCAACCTACCAAAAGTTTGATCCAGCGCAAAGTCTAAAGTGCACTACTCAGTATACTTAAGCTATTAACCTTGGCGTTTTCGCCACTTCTCACCTTTATTGTTAAACCACAGGGAGCGCCGCTGTGAAAAAAACGCCGTTTATTCTATCTATTATGTTCGTTGTGTTTTTGGTTGTGGTTGTTAGCACTATCTTTAGTGGCCCTGAAAATGTAGATGTGGTGTCGGGGAATGGGCGCATTGAAGCTACTGAAATTGGTATTTCAGCTAAAGTGGCAGGTCGTGTAGAAGAAATTTATGTCAGCGAAGGAGACAGAGTAACGGCGGGCGATGTGGTCGCCAAACTTGATACCACCACCATTAATAGCCAGCTTCAGCAGGCCAAGGCACAGCACCAGCAAGCCAAAAGTGCGGTAGAAGCTGCAAATATGGCTGTTGCACAGCGCCAAAGTGAAAAGTCAGCGCTTGAAGCCGCGCTGCTGCAAACTAAAGCCGAGCTAAAAGCAGCTGAAGCTCATGCTGCCCGTACTAATGAATTGGCAAAAACAGGCGCTGTGTCTAAACAATTGGCAGAAGATAACCTTACCAATGTTGAAAGCGCAAAGGCGGCGGTAAATGCAGCTAAGGCTCGTTTGACAGCGGCTGACGCCACCATTGAAGCTTCGCGCGCGCAATACTACTCGGCACAAGCAGCGGTCAGCGCTGCCAATGCCACTATTGCGCAAATCCAATCTGAAATAAACGATATGGTGTTAAAAGCACCACGTAGTGGGCGTATTCAATACCGTGTTGTAGAGCCTGGTGAAATTGTTGGCGCAGGTGGCCGTGTGCTTAGTTTGGTTGACCTAACAAACGTATACATGACATTCTTTTTACCTGCCTCGCAGGTGGGCAAGCTAACAATGGGCGGTGAAGCTCGTATTGTGCTTGATGCTGCGCCCGATATCGCTATTCCGGCCACTATTTCTTACGTTGCCGATGTGGCGCAATTTACACCTAAGTCGGTTGAAACCCAAAGCGAACGAGAAAAGCTAATGTTCAGGGTTAAAGCGCAAATTCCTGTAGATTTGTTAAAGCAGCACATTGAAAAAGTGAAAACAGGGCTGCCAGGTGAAGTATGGGTAAAGTTAAATGACAACGCTGAATGGCCTAGCGACCTACCTGAGCTTGTCGACTAATGAGCAACATTATTGAGTGCAATGCGCTAACGGTTCGTTACAAAAGCACCACTGCCATTCACAATATTGCCCTTTCTATTCCCGCCGGCTTAACGGTAGGCATTATTGGGCCTGACGGTGTGGGCAAATCTACGTTGCTCTCGCTTATTGCCGGCGAGCGAGTTATGCAAAAGGGGCAGTTGCAGGTACTTGGTGGCGATATGCATGATGAAAAGCACCGCGCCGCTATATGTTCCGATATTGCATACATGCCGCAAGGGTTAGGTAAAAACTTATACCCCACGCTATCGGTAGAAGAAAACTTACAGTTTTTTGCCAAACTTTTTGGGCATAATCGCGCGCAGCGTCGCATTCGAATAGATAACCTTACCAAGCGAACTGGGCTTTATCCGTTTTTATCGCGCCCAGCTGGTAAGTTGTCTGGTGGTATGAAGCAAAAGCTCGGTTTATGCTGTGCCTTAATACACGACCCCCGCTTACTTATTTTAGACGAACCCACCACAGGGGTAGACCCCCTTGCCCGCAGTCAATTTTGGTCGCTTATTAAAGATATCCGCAAAGCCCAGCCGAATATTACGGTACTGGTAGCTACGGCCTATATGGATGAAGCCCAACAGTTCGATCACCTAATAGCGTTAAATGCAGGTGAAATACTGGCAAGTGGCTCGCCAAAGGCACTGCTTGAGGAAACGCAAACCACCAATTTAGAAGCGGCATTTATAGCGCTTTTACCCGCAGACGCAAAGCATCAGCATCGCAGCGTAGTTGTGCAGCCTTATAAGGCTAGTGAGCATACGCAAACTGCTATTGAAGCTAAAAATCTTACTATGAAGTTTGGCGATTTTACGGCGGTAAATAACGTTAGCTTTACTATTGGGAAAGGTGAAATTTTTGGCTTTCTAGGGTCGAACGGCTGTGGTAAGTCTACCACCATGAAAATGCTTACCGGCCTTTTACCGCAAACCTCTGGCGAGGCATGGTTACTGGGCAGCCCGCTTGCTGCTAACGATATTAACACCCGCTACCGCGTAGGTTATATGTCGCAAAGCTTTTCTTTGTATACCGAATTAACCGTTCGGCAAAACCTTACGCTTCATGCCAAGCTCTTCAAAGTAGCAAGCAACGTATTAAATTCGCGCGTTGACGAAATGCTTAACCGCTTTGCATTAAGTCATCACCAGCACAGCTTGCCTAACGACCTTCCTTTAGGTATTCGCCAGCGTCTGTCTTTGGCCGTGGCCATGGTGCATAGACCTGAAGTGTTAATACTCGATGAACCCACTTCTGGCGTCGATCCAGTTGCCCGAGATAACTTTTGGCAGTTGCTTATTTCTCTGGCGCGAAAAGACGGCGTAACCATTTTTATTTCTACACACTTTATGAACGAGGCAGTACGCTGCGATAGAATTTCCCTAATGCATGCAGGCGAAGTGCTGGTAACCGATACACCGCAAGCCATAAAAGCGTCTAAATCTGCCGATACGTTAGAGCAAGCGTTTATCGATTATTTAGTTGAAGCGCAAACACCTGAGAACCAAACACAAAACACTGAGCAAAGTGCACCAGAAGGTGTTAGCGCAGATAAAGCCACGCCACCGAATAAACGTGCAAAAGGCTTACGGCGATTGTTAAGCTATGCCTCGCGTGAAACCCTTGAGCTTATCCGCGACCCCATTCGCTTAACCATGTCGTTCTTAGGCAGCATGGTGTTAATGGTAGTTATTGGCTATGGCATTACTATGGACGTTGATGACTTAAGCTATGCGGTATTCGATCGCGATCAAACTTCCACTAGTCTTAACTATCGCAGTGCTTTATCAGGCTCGCGCTATTTCAATGAACAGCCAGTCATTACCAGCTATGCCGATATGGACAGGAGAATGAAAAGCGGAGAGCTTTCATTGGCTGTGGAAATTCCCCCCGAATTTAGCCAAAAACTGCATAAAGGCGAACAAGTGGAAATAGGGGCATGGATTGATGGGTCTATGCCCTCAAGGGCCGAAACTATACAGGGTTATGTAACAGGTATTCACCTGAAATGGCTTTTGCAGCAAGCCTCACAAGCTAGCCAAGTGCAGTCGACTAGCAGTATTAATGTGGAATCACGCTATTTGTATAACCCAGATGTTCGCAGCTTAGTGGCCATTGTACCTGCGGTAATGCCCATGCTGTTGTTGATGATACCTGCGCTTTTAACGTCGTTGGCGGTGGTGCGCGAAAAAGAGCTGGGTTCGATAATCAACTTATATGTTACACCAGTTACACGCATAGAGTTTTTGTTGGGTAAGCAACTTCCTTATATCGCTACCTCATTTGTTAGCTTCTTGCTGTTGGTTGCTATGGCGGTGTGGCTTTTCGACATCCCACTGAAAGGGGATGTGATAGTGCTATGCCTTATAACGCTGTTATTTGTTACTTTTTCCACTAGCTTTGGTTTGTTGGCTTCGGTTTTTACTAACAGTCAAATTGCCGCTATTTTGCTTACCACTATTGGCACTATGGTACCTGCCGTTCAGTTTGCGGGCATGATAACGCCGGTTTCTGCCTTAGAAGGGGCAGGGCGCGTAATAGGAGAGCTTCACCCTATTAGTTATTTTTTAACTGCTAGCAGGGGAATATTTAGCAAAGGGTTAGGTTTTGGAACCCTTGACTTTGCCGTGTTTGCCATAGCTATTTCTATACCAATTACACTGTGGCTTGCCACTGTTTTGTTACGCAAACAGGAGCGATGAACCGTGGATATTAAAAATGTAGGCCAGCTAGGTGTAAAAGAACTCTGGAGCTTATGGCGCGACCCAGCCATGCTTATTCTTATTGTGTATGTGTTTACGGTAAACATCTACACGGCGGCCACTGCGGTACCTGAATCTTTGCACAACGCGCCCATTGCCTTTGTCGATCACGACAATTCGCAGATGTCTAAGCGGGTAATAGATGCCTTTTATCCTCCTTATTTTTTAGCGCCAGATATTATTGAAAGTAATGAGGCCGACACGTATTTAGACACGGGCAAGTATACCTTTGTTGTGACCATTCCCCCTGAATTTGAAAAAGATATTATGGCTGGGCTACAGCCCGATGTTCAGGTCAACGTTGATGCAACACGTATTAGCCAGGCGTTTACTGGTAATGGTTACATCACAGAAATAATCACCAGTGAAGTGAATACTTATTTACAGGGTTATAAATCCGACATTGATTACCCTGTCGAGTTGATCATGCGAGCCCGATTTAATCCAGCGCTAGAAGGTTTTTGGTTTGGCTCTGTGATGGAGCTCATTAATGCGGTAACAATGATCGCCATAATTCTGTCTGGGGCTGCGCTTATTAGAGAAAAAGAGCGTGGCACTATAGAGCACCTGCTGGCTATGCCAGTTTCAGACAGTGAAATTATGCTGTCTAAAATATTAGCCTCGGGAGTAGTGGTTTGGGTTACTACTTTGTTTTCTGTTTATTTTATTATTCAGTGGGTACTCGCCGTCCCCATTAACGGCGAAATATGGCTTTTCATGGTGGCTGTTGCTCTACAATTATTCGCCGTTTCGAGTATGGGGATTTTCATGGCTACCATTGCGCGATCTATGCCACAGTTCGGATTGTTACTTATTTTAGTTTTACTGCCCCTACAGTTGCTATCTGGTGGGGTAACACCAAGAGAAAGCATGCCCGAGTTTATCCAAAACACCATGCTACTTATGCCAAACACGCACTTTGTGATGGTATCGCAAGGGGTACTGTATCGCGGTGCCGAGCTAAGTGTGGTGTACCCTCAACTTATTGCGCTATTTGCTATTGGGTGCATATTTTACTTTATCGCTTTAAAGCGTTTTAAAAGCACCATTGGCAGCATGGCGTAGCGTTAGCAAGTTGAACACGGTAATGTAAATAGCAATAATTATCATTTAAATTTGGTTTTCTTTAATTTATACTGCGTGCGAAAAATAACCCAACACGCTTAACGAAAAAGTTAAAAACAGAGAAAACCATGAAACTATCTAGCCTATTTGCACTAACGCCACTTGCCCTTGCGCTGTCAGTACAAGCGCAAACACCCCAAACAAATACTGACGACGTTAAAGAAGCCGACGTAGAAAAAATTCGTATTGTTGGCGTTCGTCAAAACCGCGTAAGCCGCGGTGCTACGGGCTTAACCATGGAAGTCAGCGAAACGCCGCAGTCTATAAGTATTCTTTCTGAAGACTTAATGCAGTCGTTTGGTGCGTTTAATATTAACGATGCGCTAAAGCTAGCGCCGGGTATTAACGTAGAAGAGTGGGAAACCAACCGTACCAACTACACGGCCCGTGGTTTTGAAATTAAGAATACCCAGATAGACGGTGTGGGCCTGCCGAACGACTGGGGTATTGTTACCGGTTCGGTAGAAGCGTATGGCTACGAAGAAATTGAAGTGATTCGTGGTGCCAACGGCCTGCTAACCGGTGTGGGTAATGCGTCGGGTACCATTAACTATGTGCGCAAGCGCCCCACCAATGAAGAAGGCGGTGAAATTGGTGCAAGTATTGGCTCTTATAACTTTAAGCGCATGCAGGGCGACTATTCTATGCTGCTTACCGAAGACGGCAGCTGGGCAGCTCGCGTAGTAGGTAGTGTTGAAGATAAAGAGTCGCACCTTGATGGCCTAGAAAACGACCGCAGCTTTGTTTATGGTGTTATTGACGGCCAGCTAACCGATAACGCCACGGTAACGTTTGGGCTGTCGTATCAAGATGCCAATACCGACGGCAACACCTGGGGCGGGCTAGTGTTTAACTACACCGACGGCACGCAAGCCGAGTGGGACATTAACGACACTACCACACAAGAGTGGACAAAGTGGGATACCGAAACGACTAATGCGTTTGTTGAACTAGACTATGTGTTCGACAACGACTGGCAGCTACTGCTTAGCTATAACTACCGCGATTTTGAAGATCAGAGCAAGCTGTTTTACGCCTATGGCGCTATTGATAAAGACACCGGCCTAGGTCTTGTTGGCTGGCCAGGTCGCTACGATTCCGAGCGCGATTCTCACCTAGTAGAAGGCCGTGTATTTGGCGATTTTGAACTATTTGGTCGCAACCACGAAGTGAACTTTGGTGTAAGCCACGCCACCAGTGACGATGTGTCTTTTGTTCACGCGTTTGATTATGCAACCACACCTGCATATGGCACCACGCCAGCGTTCCCTTATGCGTTAGATGCCATAGCCGAACCTGACTGGTTAGACGTTTCCGAGTATTCAAACATTGAACAAACCCTAACCCGTTACTTTGGTTCTGCCCGTTTTAGCGTTACCGATGACATGCATGTTATCGCTGGTTTCAACGCTATTGATTTTGAGCGTACAGGGCAAAACGCGGGTGCGGTTATCGATAACTCAGAAAGCGAAGCCAGCCCTTATGTGGGCGCGACTTACGCGGTAACTGAAGATGTTAACGCGTACGTAAGCTATTCAGACGTGTACCAGCCGCAAGAGCAGTATGATATTAACGGTCAGTACCTAGACCCAACCAAAGGCCAAAACTTTGAGGCGGGCGTGAAAGCCCAGTGGTTCGATGACCGTTTATTAACAACGTTCGCTTACTTTACTGCAGAGCAAGACAACCTAGCCGCTTACGCAGGCACCAACCCAGATACGCTGCAGTATTACTATGAAGGCGTGTCGGTAGAGTCTAACGGTTTTGAAGTTGAAGTGGCCGGCCAGGTAACTGACGCGCTGCGTGTTAATGCGTCTTACACCAATATTGATGTAGATGACGAGCAGGGCGCTGATGCTAACCTTTGGGCGCCACGCGATGTGGTTACCTTCCAACTAGGGTACACAATACCGCAAGCGCCAGAGGTGGAAGTGGGCTTTGGCGGCCGCTGGCAGTCTGAGATAAGCAATGTGGATTATAACGTTAAACAAGGGGCGTATTTCTTGGGTAACGTGTATGCGTCTCGCGCGTTTACCGACGACCTTACTGTTCGCATGAACATCAATAATATTTTCGATAAGAAGTATATTAACAGCCTACATACCGTGGGTTACTACGGCGCTGGCATTAATGCACAGTTAAGTGCCTCTTATACCTTTTAATTGACCTCCTTATACGCTGCGCAAGCCTTTGTGCAGCGTTTACGCTATCCCTCCTGAAATTCTAAAGCTCTCTTATCCTAAAGGCTAATATAAATTAAGCCTTATAAGTGATGATTATCTCCTTCAGATATATTTTTTAGATTAATCATTCTAATTATCTAGTGTTTATTGGTCTGGCTGGCTCGTTCACTTTAATTGCCGGCCGCCAATAAATATTAATCACGCCAATAATAAAAATAATTAAACACTTAAAAAAACAACACGTCTTGAAGGAGAAACACAGTGGATCAAGGTAACTTCCCTAAGGGGAAAAAACTTAATCGAATAACCTCGGCCATTATTGCAAGTTCATTACCTTTTTTTGACTGAAATTTGTTCAGGTGCTAGTTTGAATAGTATACAAAAGAAACAACGAGGATGTTGACTGTGATGAACAGACGTAAACACGGATTTCACGGCATAAAAACTGCCGCGCTTTCGCTAGTGCTAGCGGCAAGCTTTCAAGTAGCGGCGCAAAACGACAAAGAACGCGTTGAAACCATAGAAGTATTCGGTCAAAAGACCACGCCGCAATTAAAGAAAGCATTCGATAACCAGCGCTTCGAGTTCTTAGAACTGTACAACAGTATCAATGACGTCGCGAAGTTCGATGTTATCTGTAAATACCAGAAGCCTATTGGTAGTAAAATTGCTCGTAAAAGCTGCGAACCCCGCTATGTGAAAGATTTTCGCGCCATGAAGATTCAAGCCTCTTCTACCGGCCCGGGTATCGACTTTAATCGCTTACCTAGCGACGACGATATTCGCTTTCTTACTAATGACACGCGAGAAGAAGCTTTTGAGCATGTTGCCGCGCTCATTGCCACGCACCCAGAACTGTTCGACAGCTTCAGTAAGCTAGACGCGCTGCATCAGCGTATTAAGCAGCGCGAAGAAGAGAACTAGTTCTTTTCGAAATGAAGTAAAACCAACAAAAAATGCGGCATTAAGCCGCATTTTTCGTATTAGTTTTACTACTGATATTTTTTGAGTTCTAGGCGAGACACCATGCCTTTGTGTACTTCGTCAGGGCCGTCAGCTAAGCGAAGGGCTCTTGCGCCAGCCGCAAAACGGGCGAGCGGGAAGTCGCTACACATGCCCGCGCCACCGTGAATTTGTAGTGCCATATCTACTACGCTTTGTAGCATGTTTGGCACAACTACTTTAATGGCTGAGATTTCTGTCATAGCGTGTTTAACGCCAAGGTTATCTATTTTCCACGCCGCGTGAAGGGTAATCAAACGCGCTTGTTCTATCGCCATGCGAGCATCGGCAACACGCTCTAAGTTACCCCCTAAACGGATGATAGGCTTGCCAAAGGCAACCCGTTCGTGACCGCGTTTAAGCGCAAGCTCTAACGCTTTTTCGGCCATGCCGATAGCGCGCATGCAGTGGTGAATGCGGCCCGGGCCTAACCGGCCTTGTGCTATCGCAAACCCTTTACCTAAACCCATTATGATGTTGTCTTTACTTACCCGAACATTATCAAAGTGCATTTCGCCGTGGCCGTATGGCGCATCGTAATCACCGTAGGCATCTAGCATACGCTTGATGTTAATTCCTGGTGTATCTAGCGGCACTATCACCATACTGTGGCGGCTGTGCTTGTCGTTGTCGGGGTTCGATAAACCCATGAATATCGTGAATGCTGCGTTAGGGTGGCCTAAGCCTGTCGACCACCATTTCTTACCGTTAATAACTACGTCGTCGCCGTCTTCAATGATGGTTGCGGCCATGTTAGTAGCGTCGGACGATGCAACATCAGGTTCGGTCATGCCAAACACTGAACGAATCTCGCCAGCCAGCAATGGTTTTAGCCACTGTTCTTTTTGTGCATCGTTGCCGAAGTGATAAAGCACTTCCATGTTGCCGGTGTCAGGCGCATTACAGTTGAATATTTCAGGGGCAAAAAGGTATTTTCCCATGCGCTCAGCCATTGGCGCATATTCAAGCGTGGTAAGGCCCTGGCCTAGTTCAGCATCGGGTAAAAATAAGTTCGCTAAGCCCGCTTCACGTGCTTTGGCTTTAAGGGCTTCTGTACCAGGGTGCAGCTTCCAGCTTTTCCAATCGCCGTGGTTATTTTCTTTGTGGTGAAAGTCGTAAACTTCATTTTCGATTGGCGCTATATGCTCAGCAATAAAGTTATCCAGCTTTTCTAGCAAGGCTTTTGTTTTGTCGTTATGTGAAAAATCCATAGGGCACCTGTTATATAATTTATTAAGTTCATACTAGTGAAAGTTGTTTAGTGAATGAAATGAAATATAATCTCTAAATGGTGTGAATTTTATTCATGGTGTTGTGGGTGTTAGAGCACAGACAATTTGAAAAGCTAGACCTAAACCTGCTTAAGGTGTTTGAAGCACTCTGGCAGCACAGAAACATGACCCGTGTGGCCGAGGCGCTGCACATTACGCCGTCGGCAGTCAGTCATGCTATGCGCCGGTTTCGGGATATTTTAGGCGACCCGCTTTTTGTAAAAGAAAAACAAAGTATGTTGCCTACCGCTGCCTGCGAACGTTTAGCCCCCGCAATCCTGAAAGCGTTGAGCGATATTCGAAAAGCATTAGGGGAATTTGTTGATTTCGACCCGTTACACAGCCATCAGCGGTTCGTTATTGCCATGCAAGAGTCGTTAGAGTTAGGTGTTTTGCCTGCACTGCTTTCAACCCTTGAAAAGCAAGCGCCTAATATTGAAATAGTAAGCACTCGCTTACATCGTGACACTATGCTGGCAGACCTAACTAACCGAAAGCTGCATTTAGCTATTGATATTGGCCGTGCCGTTGCTGCGCCTATTTCGCATTCCCTATTACGTCGCGATACCTACAAAGTGCTCATGAATAAGCAAAACCCATTGGCACAGAGTTTAGATAAGAAAAGATATGTAGCGGCGCGGCATATTACGGTGTCTAACCGGGCTAAAGGGGCGTCGGTGGAAGAAATTGCGCTGCAACAGTTAGGCGTAAGCCGCCCTTCTTTGTGGCGCTGCCAAAACTATCGTGCTGCGGCAGATGTGGTGGCTAATACTGATGCGTTACTCACCTTGCCGGGTTCGGTGGCCGATGCCGTGAATGACGACAATTTGATTAGCACCAAACTGCCGTATCAGCTACCTGAATTGGAAACCCACCTTTACTGGCATAGCCAACAAGAAGGCGAACCAGGGCTAATGTGGTTGAGGGATTTAATGCTACACTTGTTTGCTGAATCTGGTCTTACCAGATAGTCTTTGGTAGAGTTTACTACCGTCGCGGTTGTGCTGACGTAGAGCGGCGTATACCACCGTGAAAGAATGGGTGAAAAGGAAGTTGTTATGAAAATTCACACGCTAAAAGGGTACATTCAACATATTTACCTAGCTGAAGATAGCAAAGGTCTGCTTTTGCTGGACGGGTGTAGTCGTGCTGACGTAGACACCGTGTGTAATTACATAACACAAACCTTGGGTCGCCCGCTGGTTGATTTAAAGCTGATTGTGGTTACACATATGCATCCTGATCACGCCGGTGGGGCCATCAAACTTCGCGTGCGCACAGGGGCGCAGGTGGCATGTCACCCCAAAGCGATTAACTGGTATAAAGGGCTTGCTGGTCGTACGGCCCACGGTATCGACTTGCTGCTCACGTGGTGGGTGGCAAGCCGTATAGGAAAGCCCCGTTTACCCATTTGGTATAACCCAATTCTTACGCCAGATATCACGCTTAAAGATAACCAAACATTACCCGGTTTCCCTGACTGGCAGGTTATCTATACCCCTGGGCATACCGATCACGATTTAACGCTAATGCATGCGCCTACGCAGCAGGCTTACATTGCCGATGTGCTAGTTAAAGTGAAAGGCAAGTTGGTACCGCCATACCCTTTATGCCACCCTAATCAATACCGGGAAAGTTTACATAAACTGGCGCAGTCACAAATTGATACATTCTTTTGTGCTCACGTACCGCCCACTAAACGCGCCGATATTGATTTTGAGCATGTAATGGACAATGCCCCTCGAAAGCCAAAGAACCACTGGCATTCCAGCAAAAATCGTATAAAGAAGAAGCTGTTTAACCAAACCAATGAACACTAAAAACGGTAGACGTTTTTTATCGTGCGAAGCCCACTTAGCTGGCACTGCCCTTGCTTTTATTACCTAGCAACCACATTACTCTTTTATATCTATACTTAACCGTATATTCACGATTATGCGAAGGTGTAGCCTTTTCGTTAGGTGAATGGCAAAGGAACTAAAGCTGCAAAGGCAGAATACAAACAAATAATGCAGAAAAATATCGCTACGTTTTTTGACAAGACTCGGGAAATAGCGTCGCTAACTGGCGACAAACTAAGTAGTGCGTTTAACAAAGAAACGCACCGTTTCACCATAACGGGGCTTAGTCGAAGCGGTAAATCTATGCTGTTTACCAGCCTTATTACCATGCTTAAAAGCCGTAGTGAAGAGGGCTATGCGTGTTTGCCCTTGTTGCGTTATTTACCGCCCTCCCAAGTGCTTGATATGCATATAGAGCCTATTGATGGCTATAAACCTTTTCCTCATATACAGAATATTGAAGACCTGGAGAACGGGCAGTGGCCGAAGGCTACTGAAGAAGCATTTGGCTTTAAACTAGTGGTGCGCCTAAAAGAAACAGCCTCACTAAAGCGCCATGTATTGCCGCACAGCGACGTAGTATTTGAATTTATCGATTACCCCGGCGAGTGGGTAACCGACATTCCTATGTTAAGTAAAACCTATGCGCACTGGTCAGATTCTTCATGGGCACAGCTTAGTAGCGGGCCGCAGCAGTATTTTGCTAATCAATGGAAAGCGTTCGTTAATCAATTCGATTTCGAGCAGGAGCCAACGGAGCAGCGCATACAGCTACTGGTTAACGCTTACCGCGATTATTTAGTAGACGCCAAAGCGAACGGCATATCTTTACTTCAGCCGGGCAGTTTTTTGTTGGAATCTAGCGACTTTGATTGGCAGGCATTTGGGTTTACACCACTGCCGTCCAGCATTACCAGCGACGTGTCGCACCCGTGGTTCAACATATTCGATAAGCACTTTGCTAAGTTTCAAAATGGATGGTTAACGCCGTTAAAACAGTCCATTTTTAAAGAAACGGATAAACAAATTATTCTGGTAGATTTGTTTGAAGGGCTTAACCACAGCAGGCAGCATTTGTATCAGTTAAAGGAAACCCTAAGCCATTTGGCCGATACGTTCGTGTACGGGCAAAGCACGTGGTTTTCACGTAATGTGTTAAAGAAAGAGCAAATAGGTAAAGTGGCGTTTGTGGCCACCAAATCCGATCTTATCCCGGTTAGCCAGCGGGGCAATTTACTGAGTTTGTTAATGCAAATTACCGAAGGGGCCAGAGCACGGTTCGATGGTAAACCTATCCAGTTTGAACATTTTTTAGTGTCGAGCATGCAAGTGACCGACGATGGCAGTAATGAAGATGCTATTCGCTATAAAGACACCGATGGTCGCTATGTTGAATCTACGTTCGAGCCCATTCCTAGCACATTGAAAGAGATGGAAGAGGGCAGCCATTTCCCTGTACCAGATGTAAGTGTGCCAAGCGATTACAAAGCACGTATTTTGGCCGGCAAAGGCGTAGACAGATTGCTTCAGTTTTTACTGGGCAAAGGAGAGCAAGAGTGAGCGATAAACCTTATAAATTTGACGAAAGCCCAGAGCCGACTCGATCGTCTAATATTAGCAACTCGCCCAATATCAGAAGCGAAGCGCTTTATGGCGCGAATAGCGACCAGCAAGATGAAGCAAATACGAAATCTCAAACAGCGTCTCAGGGGGAACAAAATAGTAGTACGGTAAACAAGCCGCAGTACAAAACCAAAGTTAAAACACAAACTTTAGATATCGCGCAGCCTGAAACCAAGCTACCGCAGCAAGTTACTGAGGATGTATGGGAAGTCGAGGCCAGAAAAGGCGGCATTTCGTTAGGTGCAGCGACCTTGGGTTTCGGTGTAATTTCATTATTGGGTTTCTTTGTTTTCGAAGCCTATACCACCCTTGTTGCAAATGTTTCTGAACACCCCATTGGAACCGGTGTATTAGGTGCGCTGCTGATAGGTTTTGTTAGCTGCTTTAGCTTTTTAAGTTTTAAAGAATGGCGTGGCTATAAGCAAGTTAACACGGCAATGAAAGACGCTAGCGTTATCCGAAATTTGTTGGCTAATAAGGACGCAGAGCCCTCAGCGGGTAGAGAGCCTTCAGCGGGTAATCAGCCTTCAGCGGGTAATCAGCCCTCAGCGGAAAACCAGCCCTCGCCAGACAAAATAGATCGCGTGTTGAACCAGCACGGAAAGCGCTTTTCCCAAGGGTCTTACGCGGCACATTGTTTTGACCGTTACCAACAGCAACTTCAAGACGATATGACCGGGCCAGAGCGATTAGGTCTTTATGAAGATACCGTGCTAAAACCGGTGCAGGAAAAGGCCTACAAGGTGCTAAATAAAGAGTCGGTAACGGCGGGGAGTTTAGCGTTCATTAGCCCCAATAACCTTATTCAAACCTTTGCTGTGGTGTGGATTAGCTTTCGCACTATTCGTCGCATGGCTCGCGTGTATGGGCTAAGACCAAGTACCGCGGGGAACTGGAAGTTGCTAAAAGTGTTGGCGCAAAACATTGCGGCGCAGGGGGTATTCGACTTAGCAACCGACGAAGTAGCCAATCAAATTGGTGGCAGCTTGTCGGCGAAATTTATGGAAAATTCGGCTGAAGCCATTGCCGCTGGCGCACTTAACGCCCGTTTAGGACGGGCGCTGATCAAGCTGCTTAAATAATAATGTTTCTTATAGGGCCTTTTTCGTAGGCATAACAACGTTGGCAAATATCAGCCCTGCCACTAACGACATGAAGATAAGAAACACTTCTTGGCCTAAATGATCGGCTTTTACAAAGTCTTGGCCAGTCATAAACGAGTTTAAGCCAATGTAGGTTTTCGACCCCGGCACTAATACAATTAGCCCGTGCATAGCCACAATAGTAGCGGGCTGATTGGCAATGCGGGTAAACGCATTAGCAAAAATACCCAACGCAAATGCACCTACGAAAGCGCCTAGCCCCGGGCTCATGTAATCTGAACTCCACGCCGTTGCGCTGTATGCGATAAACGCCGCTGCCAATGCCCAAGGTATGTGCTTAATACGGGTTCTAAATATTGCAACTAGCGCAATACACAATAGGAATACAGCAAGCCAAGTCGCCCAGTAAGGTAGTGACTCTGCTGGGGTATACACGTTTTCACCAAACACGCTAAAGCCTACAGATACACCTAAAAATGCACCAAAATACAGTTTGAATAACTGCATAATGGCGTCCATGGTACGAGCGGTGCCCGACACCATATTGCGCGAAGATAGTTCCGCTAATCCCATAGTCAGGGCAAGGCCTGGCACAAATACAATCACCGACGAAAGTACAACTAGGGGAATGTTCATACCCGGGTCGATATATCGGCTGATTGCGCAAGTTAGAATGCCGCCTACGAACGCGGTGACCGGCTCTAACATCAGGTTTACCCGTTTAGATTGCTGTGCCCATAAGGTCCATAAGTACGCCACTATCCCCAGTGCTGCAGACCAACCTATTTCACTCCAGCTTGCACCCATTAGCATAGCGAATGCACCTGTTGCCATGGCAAACGCCATTCCGGTAGATAACTTACCGTAAGGGCTACCCATGGCATCTATTTCATTTAGGCGCTTATCGGCTTCAGTTAGCGACAGGTTTCCCGATAGCAACTCGCTGGCTAATTCGTCGGTTAGCGACAGCGCGTTCATATCTAAGTCACCAGGCTGTAATCGCGCAGCATGGTTGTATTCGTCTTCGTGACGGTCGCTCCAGATAACAAAAGTTAGTGACGTGGGCGTCGAAATAAATGAAGCGTGTACGCCTAAATATTTGGCGACTTCACCGAGGTAAGCTTCAAGACGGAACGCAGGCGTACCGTACTTGTGCAGCATTTTTCCTAGCTTCACTATAAACTTACGAATTTGAATAAATTCAACGGTATCCAACGCACTGCCCTTAAGTTTTGATAACTTTAATATTAGATAAATAAGACAAAAAAGCCAGACGCATAGGAAAAGAGTCTGGCTAAAATTTGGGCGGATTCTACGGAGGGTTTTACACGAAAGCAAAACAAATTTTTTATTTTTTTTGCCCTAAAAAAACTAATGTTCTTTCTCAAACTAAGAGCTTGGAATCAACATCAAAAATAGCTATTTATACTGTAACGAGGTAGAGTTATTAGTTATAGGAGGTGCATATGTCACATACTGTTTCAAAAAATAGTAACCACCGGAAAGAAAGGTTTGCTCCTAATATTCAAAACTACGAGGTAAGTCTCAGTTACGAAGGTTTGGAGTTAAAGAAAACCAATGAGCGCAAGACTATTGTCGATTTAAAGCGAAAATATGCGAGATAAATATTATTCATCCTTTTAGAGAGGGTAATGGTAGAGTACAGCGATTCTATTTTGAAGAATTACTATTTGTTCTGGGCTATGACATTAACTGGCCTAAGATTTCTCAGAATGCTTGGATAGAAGCTAACATTGCTGGAGTCCACTTTGACTTGTCACCTTTAGAAAAAATTTTTGCCGAAGCTATGTCGGCGAGAGCCTAAAGGGCATCCAATCTTTCCAAACGGGCTCTAATCCTCTCGCCGAAATCGCGTTTACCACTTCTGGCACCGAACGATTGTCATCAATATCAAACTGATTTAATGCCTGTGAGGGTTCGCTGTAGCCGCCTGGCTGCGTTTGTGACGCGGCACTCATAGATGTTATACCCAGCGGCATTACGCCATCTCTAAACGCGGCCGATTCACGGGTAGACATTGATAGTTCGGCTTGTGGGTTAAACAGGCGGTGGGCACAAATTAGTTGTAGCAAGTCCCGCTCATTTGGCAGCTTGCTGTTGGTAAGTGCATTCCCGCCAGTGTTGTTACCTTCACAGCTGCGAAGTCTAGGAAAGGCGATAGATACGCGGCTTTGCCAATAATGCTGCTGAATCAACTTACCGTGAAGGGCGGTCATAGCACTATCAACTCGCCAGTCACCTAAACCAAGTAGCGCACCTATGCCTATTTTATCAACACCGGCTTGGCCTAACCGGTCGCTGGTTTCCAAACGCCATAAAAAATCCTGTTTTTTCCCTCGCGTATGATAGGTTGCGTACTGCTGGGGCGAATAGGTTTCTTGGTACACTAAAACGGCATCTAACCCCTTCTGCTTTAGCGTTTCATATTGCTCACGCTTTAGCGGCTGCACTTCCATCATGAGGTAGCTAACTTTGTCTCGTATAGCGCTAAGGGTTTGCTCAAAATAGTCCATACCTACTTTGGTTTCGTGTTCGCCAGTTACCAGCAACACCTGAGAAAAGCCCATATCTTTAATAGCTTCAATCTCGGTAAGCACTTCACTTATAGATAGGGTTTTGCGCTTTATTTTGTTGCTCATGGTAAAGCCGCAATAGGTACATTCGTTGGCACACAGGTTCGACAGATACAAAGGCACGAATAGCTGCATGGTATTGCCGAAACGATGGCGGGTGAGTGCCTGAGCACGACTTGCCATCGCCTCCAAATAGGGTGCACCAGCAGGGGAGCTAAGCGCCATAAAATCATCTATTGAAAGTGTGCTGGCATTTAAAGCTCGCTCTACATCACTCGCGGTTTTACTGTTAATCGACATAGCCAAGTGGGCCAAATCTTGCTGCATTAGCGCTTGTGCTACCTTCATACTGTTGGCTCCAAAAAGGCGGTAAGCGGGCTAGAGGCCTGCGCCACATTACTGGTTGCGCCCAAACCCGCCTCAAAAGCGCTACGGCCTGTTTCAACGGCGCTGGCAAAGGCTTTAGCCATAGCCACAGGGTTTCTAGCGGTGGCGATAGCCGTATTGACCAGCACAGCGTCTACGCCCATTTCCATAGCAGCCATAGCCTCGCTGGGCTTGCCAATGCCTGCATCAACAATTACCGGTATCGACGCTTGCTCAACAATGATCTTCAAAAAAGGAGCAGTTTGCAGCCCTTGATTGCTTCCAATGGGCGCACCCAATGGCATAACGGCTGCACAGCCTACGTCTTCTAAGCGTTTACAAAGTACAGGGTCTGCGCCGCAGTATGGCAGTACGTTGAACCCCTTTTTTACTAAGGTCTCGGCGGCCCGAAGGGTTTCAATGGGGTCGGGCAGTAGGTAACGCTGGTCGGGGTGAATTTCTAGCTTTACCCATTGGCTACCCAGTGCTTCATAAGAAAGCTCGGCTGCAAATACGGCTTCTTGGGCATTTTTAGCCCCCGATGTGTTAGGAAGTAAGGTAACCCCTAGTTCGCGTAGTGCCTTTAACGTTTCGTCTTGTGCGTTATTACTCGCTACGCGCTTCATGGCCAGGGTCACAATGTTGCTTTGAGCAGCGCTCACAGCACTTTTCATAGTGGTAGCGTTACTGAATTTTCCTGTGCCGGTTAAAAGGCGTGATGAAAAAGTATGCTTTGCAAGCGTTAGCATATTAGCCTCCTGCAACTAGGGTAAAGATATCAACGGTGTCGTTATCGTTAAGATACGTTGTCGACCAGTCTCGTTTGCTCACAATGGCCGCATTCTTAGCGATGGCAGTCCCGTCTACGTTGATCTGCTTAAGCGCAACCAGTTCGCTTAACGAGATGGGCGATATCACGTTCATGGGTTGATTGTTCACATTCACTTTAATTTGGGTCATGACATACCTCGCAAGTAGAAGAGGGGGGCAGCGTAAAGCTTTTAAGGGAACCAAGGTCGGCTTTCCCAGTTAGGTAATGGCCCCATTTGATATTGGCACTGAACCCTTTGGCTAAAAACAGCAATGCTTGCGTTGCCTGATGGCAAGCCGCCATGCCAACCACAGGGCCAAGTACGCCTTTGCTTAAGCAGTCTTCGCGCACATTGATGTATTCAACAAGACAGGCGTAACAGCCACCGCCTGTTGAGTTTTGCGGTAGGTTTAATGCTTGCCAGCTTAGTCCGCTCGCTGCTGCAATAAATAGCGGAGTAGAGGCGCGGTACGTAGCCGCATTAATCAATTTTCGCGTGTCAATTTTGTCAGTGCAGTCAAGCACGCAATCGGCTGAGGAAATCAGCGTTGGTAAGTTATTACTATCAACATAAAGGCTTTTATATCTGATATTAAGCTTGGGGTTAACTTTGCGGAGCTCGTTATACAGTGATTTGGCTTTAAGCTCTCCAAGGTGCATCTCGTTGTAAGTTACCTGGCGCTGCAAATTGCTGATGTCTACCGTGTCACCGTCAACCAAAGTGATGCTTCCAACACCGGCACCCACCAAATAACGGGCGACTAAACTTCCCAATCCACCAAGGCCAACTACTACGGCGTGTGAGTTTGCAAGCTTAGCTTGGCCGTCTTCTTCCACGCTCTCAAGCATAAGTTGTCTGCTGTATCGCTGGATATCTTGTTTGTCTAGGGGCTGGGTGAATGAATGGCTATGCAAAACCCGCCTCCTTCGATAGTTTGCAAAACGCATTTAACGGTTCATCGGCTTGGGTAATTGCACTGACGACGGCAATACTATTAACCCCGGTTTTTGCTACATCGGCAATGCGCGCTAAATTGATACCGCCTATCGCGACCGTAGGAATTCCTTCGCATAGGGCTACGTATTTACGCAGCCTCTCAACACCTTGGGGCTTAGATGGCATGTCTTTGGTATTCGTAGGGAATATGTGCCCTAGGGCTATGTACGAAGGGTGTAAAGCACGTACGCGCTGTATTTCAGCAAAGCCGTGGGTAGAAATACCAAGCCGCAAACCTGCCTGTCGAATGGCCTCTAAATTTGCGGTGTCGATATCTTCTTGCCCTAAGTGAACGCCGTACGCACCTAGCGCAATAGCTAACTCCCAGTAGTCGTTAATGAACAGTTGGCAGTGTGTATTTTTCGTAAGTGCTATGGCTTCTTTTATCTGTTGGCGAATCTCTTCCTGCGTTCCGTGCTTTACGCGAAGCTGAATGATGTTAACCCCGGTAGGTAATAAGCGTGCTATCCAGTCAACGCTATCAACAACAGGGTATAAGCCCAAGTCGGTTTGCGTAAGGGCGGGAAAGGGGCGTTCTATAGCTTGGCTTTGAACGTGTGACTCCTGTTTGGCGCTTAGTAATGACGGCTGCGAGGGCGCGTGTTCCCGTTGATAAAATTTTACCGAAGGAAAGCACAATGGGTTATTGGGGAAACCTATACAGCGTCCATAGGCAGGGCTGCTTTTTTGTGATGTAAGGGTATACGCTGTGTTCGCACAAGAAGCGTGCCTAACCTGGCTAACATAAGCGTTGGCAAGGGTAAGGGCATCTTCAATGCAGTAGTCGTTCACCACAAAAGCCGCTATGGCACTGGCTAACATACAGCCCGTACCGCGAAGCTTGCTGGTCTCTTTTCTTGGCTGACTAAACTGTATGGTTTGGGTGGGGCTGATGAAGGTATCGCATACGTGTGCTTGCCAGTTGGCGTGTCCCCCTTTTATGTAAATCGCGTGCGCGCCCTTGGTTATGAGTTGGTGGGCTGCAGTAGGCAAGCTATCTTCGCTTTTTATCGATAGACGAGTTAACCACGAAAGCTCTTGGGTATTAGGCGTGACTAAATCTACGGTATTTAAAAGTTCTTCTACTACAGGTTCAGACAGTTCGCTTAATTTTCCACCTGATGATGTGCGTATTACCGGGTCCCACAATACAAATGGCCGAGGTTTATCCATTGAGCGAATGCGCGCGCACAACAACAGCGCTTGTTCATCGTTAGCAATAGCGCCAATTTTTATCGCGCTGGCTGGTGTGCTCTCGCTAAGTACCTGCCACTGTTGATTCAGTGCTGAAGCCGTCATACTTTCTTTGCTTAGCATTATCGAATTCGACTGCACAGTGGCCTGCGTAGTAATGACGCAGGCGTGAACGTTTAAGTCGGCAAGGGTAATGGCGTCGCGGGTTATTCCCGCTCCGCCGCTTGAGTCAACGCCCCCTATGCACCATATCACCGGCAGCCTAATGCTAGGCGGCTCAAGTACGGGTGTGGTTAGGTGGCTGTTTGTCATGGCAACTCTACCTTGCTATCAGCGGTGTGATAGAGTTCAGCGCCCGATTGATTAAACGCATCGGCCATGTCTTTCATGCCTTTTTCTTTCTCAAACTCTTGCTGCTGCGTTTGTTTAGCCACATCGCGCACTTCCTGAGAAATTTTCATGCTGCAAAATTTAGGGCCGCACATAGAGCAAAAGTGCGCGACTTTGCCAGACGCCTGCGGCAAGGTTTCATCGTGATAGGCGCGCGCAGTGTGGGGGTCTAATGCAAGGTTAAACTGGTCTTCCCATCTGAATTCAAAGCGTGCTTTCGACATGGCGTTGTCGCGAATTTGTGCTCCTGGGTGGCCTTTTGCCAAGTCGGCTGCGTGGGCTGCAATTTTGTAAGTGATCAGCCCCTGTTTAACGTCTTCTTTGTTAGGCAGGCCTAAATGTTCTTTAGGTGTTACGTAACAAAGCATCGCGCAGCCGTACCAACCAATCATGGCGGCGCCAATACCTGAGGTGAAGTGATCGTAGCCTGGCGCAATATCTGTGGTGAGGGGGCCAAGGGTATAAAACGGCGCTTCGTGGCAGTGCTTAAGCTGCTCTTCCATGTTCGCTTTAATCATATGCATTGGCACATGCCCTGGGCCTTCAATCATTACCTGAACATCGTACTCCCATGCAATTTTCGTCAGCTCTCCAAGGGTACGTAATTCAGAGAATTGCGCGTCGTCGTTAGCGTCAGCTACGCTACCAGGGCGCAGGCCATCACCTAGCGACAGCGCCACATCGTACTTAGCGCAAATTTCGCAAATATCGTGGAAGTGTTCATACAAAAAGCTTTGCTGGTGGTGACTTAGACACCACTTCGCCATGATTGAGCCACCGCGCGATACAATACCTGTAACTCGCTTTGCGGTAAGGTGAACATATTCAAGCAGCACGCCAGCGTGAATGGTGAAGTAGTCTACGCCTTGTTCAGCTTGCTCAATTAGGGTGTCTTTAAACATCTCCCACGTTAAGTCTTCGGCTACGCCATTCACTTTTTCCAGCGCTTGGTAAATAGGTACGGTACCAAGGGGGACTGGGCTATTTCGCAGCAGCCACTCTCGTGTTTCGTGAATATTTCTGCCGGTAGATAAATCCATGATGGTATCGGCGCCCCAGCGCGTTGACCACACCAGCTTTTCTACCTCTTCTTCAATAGACGAGGTGACTGCTGAATTACCAATGTTTGCGTTAATCTTTACTAGAAAGTTACGCCCTATAATCATTGGTTCCAACTCGGGGTGATTGATGTTGCATGGAATAATGGCGCGGCCTGCGGCCACTTCCTGGCGTACAAATTCAGGCGTGATGGTATCGGGTAAATTCGCACCAAAGTGTTCGCCTTTGTGCTGCTGCGTCAGTTCGGCATCTTTAATGGCCTGGCGACCCATATTCTCGCGAATGGCAATGTATTCCATTTCAGGGGTAATAATGCCCTGTCTTGCGTAGTGAAGCTGGGTTACGTTTTTGCCTGCTTTTGCTTTTAGTGGTTTGCGGCTGCGAATAAAGCGGAAATCTTCGGTAAATATGTCGTTTTCTCGCTCTTTTGCAAAGCTTGACGAAACGCCCTCTAATTCAAGGGTATCGCTACGCTCTTCAATCCACTTTTGGCGAAGCGGAGCTAGGCCTTTGTGCACATCTATGTTTTCTTGTGGGTCGCCGTAGGGGCCTGAAGTGTCGTAAACAGGAATTGGCGGATTTGGTTCTAAAATAGGGTTGTCTTCGGTTCCACCCACTAAACTGTCGTGTTGGTGAATAAGGCGCATGGCCACACGAATATCGTCACGGCTGCCACACTCGTAGTGGCGTGTTGAATTTGGGTAAGCTTCGCCCGCAAGTTCATTAATGAATTGTTGAGCTTGTTGGCGCTGTTCGCGTCTGTTCGACATAGCATTTTACCTTGTAAATTTAGGTTCTAAAAATGCTTGTCAGGAGTGAAGGAGAATACAAAGTGTAAGTGTAGAGAGGAGTAATCCCGTTACTCTAGCGAGATTGTTGGTAAAGGTTCTGGTGATTACAGCCCTTTACACCGTTGATCTTGACTTGGGGATAAACTTAAACAGTTTACCTTGAGTGACGAGCAGCACCGTAATGGGTGTGTCTGTATCATCAACAGCAAAACAACTTCGCTTCACAACGCTAAACCACGGTTTAACAGTGTGCACATTGTATTTTCTTGTTCCCTTCGCAGGTATTAGCCTGATCAGGTTCTACGGATCCCACTTTCGCGGTCTCAGCTTACTGGGTTAACAGTGAAGCACTCCGACAAGTTGTTTAAGTCAATTCGGGTTGTGGTTGAAACAACCCGAATTGAGAATTCCTTTTTACTATATCTTCAATTTTATGGGTAATACAAGTACTACCAGAAAGCTAAAGGAATATTCATCTAGCTGGCTAGCTGCTGACCTTCCTTGTAAAGCTGAAGTGCAGTGGCTGTGTCATGCTTGCGTTCGCTAATTGCAGACAGCAGCAATAAGTCTTCTTTGCGCGACTTCATTTTTGTGGCTTTAAGCAGGGCTTTTTCCGCCAACACATCATCGCCTGAGTTAAATGCAACTTGGCCTAGCGTGGAGTATAGCGACACGTTTTCTTCGTCTTGCTTTATCCAGCTTTCAAGCAGTCGTAGTGATGGCGATGCATCGGGAATATTAAGCTGCGTGAACAGCGGAAACAGGGCGCTATTCGGGCCACGTTTTTGCCATTCAACTAGCAAATTCTGTGCGTCGGCATGCATACCTTGGTCAAGTAACTGTTGAATGTAGGCCGCGCGGTAAGCATCGTCGTGACGAAGCTTACGAGGTAGGGTTTGCCAATACGATTTAAGCTCGACAGCGCCTTGTTTGCTGGCAATTTCGGCAAACTTACCTTTGGCGATGCGCTGGCTCCACGTAGTGTAGTCTGCTTTGGGCAATGCTTTACGCCAGCCTGACAAATTCTCTTGAAGTACTTGCCATTTACCTAGCTTGGCAAGAATTTGCGCTTTTAACTGCACAACCTGCTTGTTCTCGCGCTCTTGCTCGTCAAGCTCGTTAAGTTTCTCTAGTGCCGCATCGTATTTTTCTTCAGCCATATCAATACGCGCGTGCATGACCGTTGCGGCTACTCTCGCTTTTGGAAAGTCAGTTGCCTGAACAAGGAAATAACGGGCTTTGGCTAAATCGTTATTGGCAAAAGCAATTTGCGCTGACGCCAAATAGTTAACGCCTTCGAAATCGCCGTTGGTGGTTTTACTTAACGCCTTTTGAGCTGTATCAAAATCACCTGCAGCCATTGCGTGTAAGCCGTCGTAGAACGCACGCTTGCGTTTGCGCTCACCAAGGGTCCCAAACCACTTGTGAGAGCCGGTAATTAGGCTTAGCGCCCACAGTGCAAAGCGCGATAGTACGTACCACGCAATAACGGCACCAATAACCAGAATACAAAAACTGATCACCGTCATCTCAATGGCGGTACTACCTAATGAAATTAGTACGTAGCCTTTATCGCCAAGTAGCATGGGGCCGACAATTAACGCAACAACGAATGCGGCTAATACCGCAAGGGCAATAGCTAACCATTTCATAGTGCGCTAGCTCCTTGTCCAAATACCTGTTTAACACGGCTATCGAGTAAACGCTCCAATGGCTTTTGAGACGCAAGCTCGGTTGGAATAGGGCGTGCAATATCGGTAGCACTTAAGTTTTGTAGCGCATCCATAAAACCGGTAACTTGGCTTTTTTCGGTATCAAACTTTTCAGTAAGTAGGGTTTGCGCATATTGCAGTGACTGACTGTACAGGCCTTCATCACCCTGAAGGGCAGCTGTTTGCGCATGCATAAGCTGTAATCTAAGCTGCTCTTTTGCTAGGAACTGCGCTTCTAGCGAAAGCACTGGCTCTACCGGGCCTTCAATGCTTTTTACGGTAAGAAAATCGTCAACCAATGAACGCCACACCTTCGCAAGATTTTCTTGCCAATCGTCAGCCGATTCCGACAATGTCGTGTCTTGTGCATTGCTATCTTCTGGTTTTTCAAAGGTATTCAGAGGAAGCTTATCGATTTGCGCCATCATGCCGGTAAGTGCTAGCGCCACCGAACTTTGCGATACGGGGTTTAACTGCTGTAGTGTTTGAATATCTTCGGCAAGGGTAGCGCGAACCGGTAACACCGATGGGTCAGCCAGTGACTTTAGGCGCTTGTCAGCATTAACTAACAATAGAATTGCCGTGCGAACGTCGTTTTCTAGCCATAGCTTTCTTCCTGCCATACGCACAAGGTAGTCAGCTTCTGCAATTAGCCAATCAGCTGGGCGTCGACCTTCCATGTTGTTTAGCTGCTGCAGGGTTGATTCTGCTTGAAGCGCTAGCTGTTCGTTTTGTGACTTAAGTTCCGCAACTGTACTTTCTAGCGCTTGGTTTGTTCGCGTGACATTTTCAATTGATGCCAAAATGTCTGCGCGCTCGCGCTCAATCGCGTTTAACTGAGATGCGTTATTTTGCTGTGCAGTAACCGTTTCTTTGCTTGCTGATTGCTGCTGCATGTAATACCAATAACCTGCGCCTGCCATACCGAGCACAAGTAAAAACAGGATAATTACAACAAACCAAAGTAGACCATTACCCGATGATTTTTTTTGTTTAGCGCCAGACTTTGAAGATTCACTCTGCGTGGCAGAAGACTCTATTACTTCTTTTTCAGCATCCACTTTCACGAGTTCCTCTTTGTGTGGGCTATTTTCATTATTGTTGGCCATTCAATACTCCCAGTTTTCCTTTACCCAGGCGATGAGTGCCTGATCGGTGGCTCGCTGACAAACGGCAACCTCTTCAATACCTTTATTGGTGAGGGTTTTAGCAATGCGGCTGCTTACTGTTAGCCATGGATAAGCTAAAAGCGCGTTGCCAAATTGTTCTATAAGCTGCAGTGCCATTGCTTCGCTTGTAGCGATAATGCCGCTAACTTCGCCCAGTTTCCACCGTTTTGTGTAAATTGGGCGCGTAAGTGGTTCCCTTTTATAAACGCAAAAGCTGTTCACTGACATCCCTTTTTCGTCTAATCCATTAGCGATAGCGTCCCTTCCACCTTCACCTTTAATAATAACGACTTGTTGACAGTTTGCCTCATTAAGTTGGTGCATTGCCAGTATACCTTCGGATGTATGAACCTTAGGAATGGCAATATTGACGGATGATAGCTCGCTCAGCCCTGCACGAAGTTTATGTGCGGTGGCGTCGCCCACTGCAACAACAAGGTGAGGGGCTGCCGCTGTTTTCTTCAACCCCGAAACGACGGTATCTACAGCATATACGCTGGTAACAATAATTACGTTTATCGCGTTGTGAGATAAAAATTCAGCTGCAGCATATTGCTCTGAAAGTACTGGGACAATATCAGACGTAGCTACACCTACCGCATCAATTCCAGCATTTTCAAAAGCTAACGCGCTCGCTTTTAATTTTGGTAAAGGGCGTGTGAACAGTAGCATTAATACGAAGCCTCATCCTTTTAGTTTTCGAAATACTGCTTAAAAAAGGGAAGGTAAACGGGATAAGAAAATATCCCTATCCCGTTTAGCGTGCATTTTAGCTATAAAGTGCTTTCAAAATTTCGCCAGCACCTTGCTCTAAAAGGGCTTCAGCTACCTCAATACCCATGTCTTTGGCTTTCTCTCTAGACGCGGTAGCTGAGGCAAAAAGAAGCTCAGAGCCATCGGGCTTTCCTACCATGCCAGTGAGCGTTAGCACATCGTTATCCAGTGTAGCAAAACTGCCAATAGGGACTTGGCATCCGCCTTCTAGCCTTTCATTCATGGCGCGTTCTGCAGTAACACGGGTGTGCGTATCTGCGTGGTTTAATGCTTGAAGTAGCGCTATTAGTTCTTCATCGTCGTTGCGACATTCAATGCCTACAGCGCCTTGGCCTACAGCCGGAAGAGAGATGTCAGCAGGCAGATCCATGCGAATACGCGATTGCATTTTAAGGCGAATAAGCCCTGCAGAGGCTAAAATAATGGCGTCGTATTCGCCTGCATCAAGCTTAGCTAAACGGGTATTTACGTTACCGCGAAGGTCCTTGATGATTAGATCAGGGCGGTATTTGCGAATTTGACATTGTCTGCGTAGGCTAGATGTACCCACTATTGCGCCTTCTGGCAGTGCATCTAGGCTGTCGTGGTTGTTAGACACGAAGGCATCGAACGGATTCTCACGCTCACATATAGCGTGTAACCCAAAGCCTTCCGGGAATTCTACCGGTACGTCTTTCATTGAGTGCACAGCAATATCGGCACGGCCTTCAAGCATGGCAATTTCAAGCTCTTTGATAAAAAGGCCTTTGCCGCCAATTTTGGCCAGCGGCGTATCGAGAATTTTATCGCCTTGGGTGCTCATGGGCACAAGCTCAACGGTCATTGATGGGTAATGCTCCAACAATTTTGCCTTCACATACTCTGCTTGCCAAAGCGCTAAGGCACTTTTTCTAGTAGCAATTCGAACGGTGCGGGTGGTGTTGAGATGACTCATGCTTATTCCAAACTATTAAAAAGATAAACAAAACGACGTATCACAGAACGTCATACGAGATACGTTGTAGTATACGCATTTTCTTGGTTAATGTTTGGAAATAGCGGTGATTTTCTACTTGGTTAATCGTTAACTTTCAGACTATGCTGAGTTGGGCTAAGGGTGTCTGGTAATAAAAGTGGAGAAGGTTCTAGTATGGACTACTCGTCGTTAGGGAAACTGTTAAGAAGCGCTCAACAAGACGAAGCGGAGGCAAAACGCAGAAGACTGACACTGTATTTTATTTCTTATGTTGGCGGCACCATCATGGCCTTTATGGCGTGGCTTAATGTGGGAAATAATACACCGCTCCTTGTAGGAACCCTTACAGCCTCAGCAGCCGTTGTATACATAAACGTGTTGTTGTCTCACATATTCCCGCGAGTCGACGTGTTTTACTACGTTGGCGGCCTTGTTGCAATGTTTACTGTTAACGGCTTGGTGTATACCGGGGGATTAAATAATACCGGCCTTTACTTTGTGTTTCCGCTGTTGTTCTTGCAGATCATAGTGGTGCGTTTTAGGCCCGCGTTGATTTATGTTTCGGTAACATTGGCCATCACTACTTTTATGCTATACAACCAAGAGAATATAATTGCTCAGTATTCAGATGAACATGTATCAAGGTTTCTTATATCCACGTTTTGTTTTATTTGCATCGCGTTCATAGGAGAAAACTTTTGGCATCAAAGCCGAAAGGAGATGTTGAAAGAAAACCTTGAGCGCATGCGCCAAGCCAATACCGACCCGTTAACCAAACTGCCCAACCGCCGTTTTCTAGAAGCCGTTTTTTTCGAAAAGGCCATGCAAGACCCTGCTGCATATTTCCCTTTAAGCGCGGTAGTGGTAGATATCGATCACTTTAAAAAGATTAACGATAACTATGGTCACGATGTGGGCGATCAGGTGCTTATTCATGTTACCAGTTTGATGAAAGAAGCGGTCAGATCTTCTGATGTGGTAGCACGCACTGGCGGTGAAGAATTTTTGGTGCTTTTTCCTCATGCTACGTTGACGCAAGCGGTTAAGTTGGCTGAAAAAATGAGGAGGCTAATAGAAGAAAGACCTTTTGTAGCAGGAGACATTAATCACCCTATCACCGCAAGTTTTGGTGTTGCCACAGCGTTAACCGATACCAACCTACATGCCAGTTTAAAACAGGCTGATGATAACTTATACAAAGCGAAAAATGCGGGCAGAAACCGCGTGATGGAATGACAGACGCAAAAAGCGTTAATGCTTCAAATATGTCTTGGCGAGCACAACAGCAAGTAACAAACGCTGGTAGTAATGGTACGCCAGCGTTTCGAAAAAATTAGCGACAGCAAGTGTTAGTTAAGCAACTTTTGTAACCATGCACTGATGTCATTAAGTTCTTGCATACAAACGTTGTGTTGCATGGTGTAAGTTTGCCACGTTGCCTTAAAACCGCATTCGTTTAGTGTCTTAAAAGCAGCGTTGCCCATGAAAACCGGTACAACCTCGTCCTGCTCACCGTGGGCCATCATTATGGGTGTCTCGCGGTTTACGTCTAGTGCTTCACTACTTAGTAATGCGGGTTCACACATGTAGGTAGAAAGCGCCATAACGCCGGCCAGTTTTTGCGAAAATCTAGGGGCAAGGTGCAAGGCGATAACGCCCCCTTGGGAGAACCCTGCTAAAACGATACGCTCTGCTTTAATGCCGCTTTCAATCTGCGCTTTGATAAGTTGCTCAACCTGTTCTGCCGATTCTTTTACCCCTTCAAGATCTGCGCGGCTTTCAAAATCTAGCGATTTGATGTCGTACCAAGCACGCATGCGCATTCCGCCATTTATCGTGATGGGGCGCTCCGGTGCATGGGGAAACAGGAATTTTACGGCCATTGAATCTGGTAATTTAAGCTCGGGCACAATAGGAGCAAAGCCGTGGCCTGAATCGCCAAGACCGTGAAGCCAGATAACGCAGGCATCAGGCGCTGTTGACGGATTTATCTCTACGCACGGCAGAAGTTGCTGAGTCATTCTATATTTCCTAGTTTTGTTGTTGCTTCATTACCAATGGTTATCCTTTCTCACGGGCAATCTCTGTCTTTCGCAAGAATGGTGGGGGGTCAGAGTACTTTTTCTGCCCCACCATTCTTAGAAACTTATTATTGTTATGTATTTTGCTAACGCCGATCGGCAACTTAAATACAGGTCATCATCGATCATCAATGCATAAACCAGATAATCACAGTTACGGCGCAAGGGCTTAATATGCTATCATTGCTACTTGAAATCACCACATCTTGATAAACTTTTAATATCCTATGGCTTCACTACTTGGCAATTTATTTATACTTGCAGCTCCTTCAGGGGCGGGAAAATCTAGCCTTATAAAGGCGCTAATGGAAAAGTACGAAGGTAATGAAACTACGCCTATGCAGGTGTCGGTATCTCATACCACGCGTCAGCCTCGTCCGGGTGAAGTAGACGGGGTACACTACCACTTTGTAAGTCGAGAGCAGTTTGAAGCGCTTATCGAACAAGGCGTATTTTTTGAGTACGCAGAGGTGTTCGGCAATTATTACGGCACATCACGGGTTACCATTGAACAAACCCTTCACCGCGGAATTGATGTGTTTTTGGATATCGATTGGCAAGGTGCTCGCCAAGTCAAAAAGCTTATGCCAGATACCTGTGGTATTTTCATTCTTCCTCCGTCGCTAGATGTTCTTGAGCAGCGTTTAAATAACCGCGGTCAGGACAGTGAAGAAGTCATTGCTGGGCGCATGGCACAAGCGGTGGCGGAAATATCACACTTTAGTGAGTTCGATAGCGTAATTGTTAACGATGACTTTGCCACAGCACTAGGTGACTTAGAAGCGATAGTGACTGCGCAGCGTCTTCGTACGATGAAACAACAAATGCGTCATCAGGTGCTATTGGACGAATTGCTTGGTAGCGCGTAAGCTTATCAGCATAGACAAATGTTTTAGTTTAAAGGCAGACGATCAGCACATAGCTATAACGATCTGACTGCTTCAAATTCAAACAAAATACTAGGATCGCGCGGTGTATTTGTGTATACTACGCGGCCGTTTTTTGAATAACTTGCTCAACCTAATTTTCGGAGAAATACATGGCTCGCGTAACTGTAGAAGATGCCGTAGATAAAATTGGTAACCGCTTTGACCTAGTGCTTGTTGCTGCACGCCGTGCACGTCAAATTGCCACTGAAGGCAAAGATCCTATGGTTGACGTTCAAAACGACAAGCCAACTGTGACAGCACTTCGTGAAATTGAAGAAGGTTTAGTAACGGCTGCTACGCTTGAACAAGCAGACCTTCAAGCGCAAGAACAGCAAGAACACGCTGAATTTGCGTCTGTTGCAAATATTTTATCTGATCAGTAAAACCCGCTTTTAAGGGCTTTTATCAGTTATTTGGCGCCAGTGCTTTGAAAAAAGCACTGGCGCTTTAGTTTTGGTGTATTGGCTTATTGCGCATTTAAACGTATTCTTAGGGTTGTAACGTTAGATAAGGGTCACGCTTCACTGTGTATTTGTTTGAAGGTTTAAAGCAGAAAGTTTTAGAGTATTTGCCAGCTGAACGCGTACAGCAGGTTCAGGAATCTTTTGTGCTAGCCCAAGAAGCGCACGATGGACAAATGCGCTCAAGTGGCGACCCGTACATTACTCACCCTGTAGCTGTTGCCGGTATACTGGCCGATATGCACCTTGATCACGAAACGATCATGGCGGCACTTCTTCACGACGTTATTGAAGATACCCATTACAGCAAAGAAGATTTAGCTGAAGCGTTTGGTGATACCGTTGCCGAACTGGTTGAAGGTGTGAGTAAGCTAGATAAACTTGCTTTTAGTACCAAGCAAGAAGCGCAGGCGGAAAACTTCCGCAAAATGATGATGGCCATGGTGCAAGACATCAGGGTTATTCTTATCAAGCTTGCCGACCGCACTCACAATATGCGCACGCTAGGCTCTTTACGTCCAGATAAGCGCCGTCGGATAGCTTTAGAAACACTCGAAATCTATGCGCCAATTGCCCACCGTTTGGGTATTCACGATATTAAAAATGAGCTTGAAGATTTAGGCTTTCAGGCCATGTATCCGATGCGCCATCGCGCATTGAAATCTGCTGTGCGTCAGGCCCGAGGCAACCGTAAAGAAATCATTGAAAACATTCGTGAAGAGCTCAATACGCGTCTTGATGCCTACGAGATTGAATCTGATGTGTTAGGCCGCGAGAAGCACCTGTATTCCATTTACCGTAAAATGAAAAATAAAGAACTGATGTTCAACGAGGTAATGGATATTTATGCGTTTCGTATAGTGGTGAGTTCGGTAGACAACTGCTACCGCGCACTAGGCGCTATGCACGGGCTATACAAGCCTATTGAAAACCGTTTTAAAGACTATATCGCTATTCCGCGTACTAACGGCTACCAGTCGTTACATACATCGCTGATTGGCCCGCATGGTATTCCTGTTGAAATTCAAATTCGAACACAGGAAATGGACCAAATGGCGGATAAAGGGGTAGCAGCACACTGGCTTTACAAGGAGCCGGGTGACAACGGCACTACTGCACAGCTTCGTGCACGTAAGTGGATGCAAAGCTTGTTAGAACTGCAGCAGTCGGCAAGCTCGTCGTTTGAATTCATCGAGTCGGTCAAAACCGACCTTTTCCCTGATGAAATTTACGTGTTTACGCCAGACGGACGTATTATAGAACTACCTACAGGCGCAACGGCCGTGGATTTTGCCTACGCCGTACACTCTGACGTGGGCAACACGTGCGTAGGTGTGCGCGTTGAACGGCGCAACTTCAGCTTAAGTAAGCCGCTGCAAAATGGTCAAACCGTCGAGATTATTACCTCTCCAAAAGCTAAGCCGAATGCGAATTGGCTCAATTTTGTGGTGAGTGCTCGCGCGCGTACCCGTATTCGCCAGTATCTGCGTAAACAGCATTCACAAGAAGCGGTGAACATGGGTAATCGTCTACTTCGTCATGCGTTAGGTAGCGTGAAACTCGATGATATTCCAAATGCAGATATAGAACGGGTTGTAGCAGAAACTAAGCATGCAAACTTCGACGACTTGCTAGTAGACATTGGCCTTGGCAACGAACTAAGCGCTATTGTTGCTCGCCGTTTGTTAGGCGAAAGCACCACTGATTTGTCAGACAAAAAGGGCAATGTGGCTATTCGCGGTACAGAAGGCCTGCTTGTGCACTACTCTCGTTGTTGCCACCCTATTCCTGATGATGAAATTGTGGCGGTATTAAGCCCAGGGCGCGGTATGACCATTCACCAGATTGGTTGTAATAACATTCGCAAACTCACCCGTGAAGAGCCGCAACGTGTGCTGCCCATGCAGTGGGACGACAACCCGCAGGGTGAATTCAAAGCGTCGTTACGCATTGAATTAATTAACCATCAGGGCACACTGGCAACTTTAACGAACACCATTTCAGGCTGCGATTCCAACATCATTGGTCTGCAAACTGAAGAGAAAGAGAGTAATATCTACTTTATTGACCTAGAACTTACCACACACAACCGTGTGCACTTGGCCCGCGTAATGAAGAAAATACGCACCATGCCGGAAGTTCAGAAAGTGTCTCGTCATAGTCAATCACGACACTAATTACTACAAAATTTAGGAACTACTATGTCTAAGTCTATTATTCAGACCGATAAGGCACCTGCTGCTATTGGTACTTACAGCCAAGCGGTAAAAGCAGGCACTACCGTTTACCTTTCAGGCCAAATTCCTCTTGTTGCTGAAACCATGGAAATGGTCTCTGACGATTTTGAAGCCCAAGCGGTACAAGTTTTTGAAAACCTCAAAGCGGTATGTGATGCAGCCGGCGGTACCACTAACGATTTAGTGAAAGTGAACATCTTCCTGATCGACCTTGGGCACTTTGCCACCGTTAATGAAATTATGAGCCGTTATTTTAACAAGCCTTACCCAGCGCGTGCTGCCGTTCAGGTATCTGCACTGCCTAAGGGCGCACAAATTGAAATTGATGGTGTAATGGAACTGCCGGAGTAAGTCATGTCACCTAAGCGTTACCAGCGCATTAGAGATGTGTTGGAAAAAAGGCAAACCGACCTTACGGTATGCCTTGAAAATGTGCATAAGCCCCATAATGTTTCTGCCATAGTACGAACCTGTGATGCCGTGGGTATTCACAGGGTTCACACCGTATGGGAAAAGAAATATCAGTTTCGTCGCGGTACGGCAATGGGCAGTCAGCAATGGGTGCGCCAGACTAACCATGACGGCATTAACGATGCGATGGCTGAGCTAAAAGGCCAAGGCATGCAGGTGCTGGTTACCCATTTATCTGATACGGCGGTAGATTTTCGTGATGTGGACTACACCAAGCCGACCGCTATATTATTCGGTCAAGAAAAATACGGTGCCACTGATGAAGCCAAGGCGCTGGCCGATCAGGATATCGTCATTCCTATGATGGGCATGGTGCAGTCGCTAAACGTGTCGGTGGCCGCAGCGTTAGTGCTTTATGAAGCGCAGCGCCAGCGCACTATTGCGGGTATGTACAACACCCAGCAGTTGCCGGAAGAAGAATGTCAGGCATTGGCCTTTCAAAATGGCTACCCGCGTTTGTATAAACTGTGCCAGCGCAAAGGCTTGCCACTGCCTGCGATTAACGCTATCGGTGAAGTGGATGCCGACGATAGCTGGTGGCGAGAAATGCAAATTACCAAAGCGGAAGCTGACGTATTAGAAGCAGGCTAAGTAACTGGTTTCGCTTTTAGTTTTGTTTAGGCCAGTTAAGAAAACTGGCCTAAAGCGTACTCGCCAACCCCGCAACAATCCTTTACACTTCCTTTCTAATAATACGTTGATTAACACCCGCTTGCGCCTTCCAGCGTGAAAGCAATGTAGGTTTTAAAAGAAGGATGTCGCTTGATGCAAGCACTGGCCACTACACCCATAACTGCGCTTAAAGGCGTAGGCGCAAAGGTGGCAGAAAAACTCAATAAAATAGGCTTGTTTACCCTTCAAGATATACTGTTTCACCTTCCTCATCGCTACGAAGACAGAACCCGTATTTACAGCGTGGCTGAGTGCCGCCCGTTTACCCATGTAAGCGTGCAAGGCGAGGTAATGAGCGCCGACATTCAATACGGTAAAAAGCGCATGCTGGTGGTAAAGCTTAGTGATGGCACGGGCACTATAACCCTAAGGTTTTTCCACTTTGGCGCTGTACAGCGGTCGATGATGACGCCGGGTAACACGGTACGCTGTTTTGGTGAGGTGCGCACCGGCAAATGGGGTATTGAAATGATGCACCCCGAATTCAAGCTAGTGGACGACGACGCGCCACCCACAGAAGAATCACTGACACCGGTTTACCCCACCACAGACGGGGTTAAGCAGCTAACCCTTCGCAATTTAACCGACCAAGCGCTAAAGCTTTTGGACAAAGGGGCGCTGGCCGATTTACTGCCCGAAGGTATATACGATAATCAAATTAGCCTTAACGAAGCCCTTCATTTGGTCCATCGCCCGCCGCCAGATGTCGATGTACACGAAATGGAAGAGGGGCTTCATCCTGCTCAGTATCGGTTAATTCTTGAAGAGTTGTTGTCACACCATTTAAGTGTGTTGAAAGTACGCAAGTTATCTGATGCACAGCCCGGTATTCCAATTAGTGTTAATCAGCCGCTTATCGATAAAATGCTCGCTCAGCTGCCGTTTTCACCCACTGGTGCTCAGGCAAGGGTAGTAGAAGATATTCAAAAAGATATGCAGCACGCACGGCCTATGATGCGCCTGGTACAAGGCGACGTAGGTTCGGGCAAAACTTTAGTAGCGGCATTGGCTGCACTATCCGCCATAGGTGCCGGGCATCAGGTAGCGTTAATGGCGCCGACAGAACTGTTGGCGGAACAGCACGCGAATAACTTTCGCGGTTGGTTAGAGCCACTCGGTATAGAAGTTGGTTGGCTTGCTGGAAAGCTAAAAGGCAAGGCCCGCAATGAGGTTTTAGCGCGCTTAGAAGCCGGTGACATTCAAATGTTGGTGGGCACTCACGCTATTTTCCAAGAAAGCGTGACCTACCAGCAGCTAGCGCTGGTTATTGTGGATGAGCAGCACCGCTTTGGTGTACATCAGCGTTTGGCTTTGCGCGATAAAGGCGAGCAACAAGGCCGCTATCCGCACCAGTTGATCATGACGGCAACGCCTATTCCAAGAACGCTGGCCATGACAGCCTATGCCGATTTAGATACCTCGGTCATAGACGAACTGCCACCGGGCAGAACGCCGGTACAAACCGTGGTGCTCCCTGATACACGCAGAGCGGATGTGATAGAGCGCGTGCGCCAAGCTTGTAAAGATAACGGCCGCCAAGCCTATTGGGTGTGTACGCTTATTGACGAGTCCGAAGTGTTGGAGTGTCAGGCCGCTGAAGACGCAGCGGTTACCCTGCGTACCGCGCTGCCAGACTTACAAGTAGGCTTAGTACACGGGCGGTTAAAGCCCGCTGAAAAAGCGCAGGTTATGGCTGATTTTAAAGACGGTAAGCTTGATTTACTGGTGGCAACGACGGTTATTGAAGTAGGCGTAGATGTGCCTAACGCTAGCATTATGATTATTGAAAACCCTGAGCGTTTGGGCTTAGCCCAGCTCCACCAGTTACGTGGCCGAGTAGGGCGGGGAGCGGTAGAAAGTCAGTGCGTACTTATGTATCAAAGCCCCTTATCTAAAACGGCGACCCAGCGCTTAGGGGTACTGCGTGAGTCGAACGATGGGTTTTACATCGCACAGCGCGACTTAGAAATTCGCGGGCCGGGGGAATTCATGGGTACGAAACAAACCGGAATGGCTGAACTTAAAATAGCAGATCTTGTACGCGACGCCGCCCTTATTCCAAAAGTTCAAGAAATTGCCTATACCCTTTGGGATAAATACCCGTCTCACGCCCAAGCAATCATCAATAGATGGATAGGGCATAAGGAGCAATACGGCCATGCTTAACAGTGTGCCTTTAGTTATCGCACAACACAGTACTCAAGATGATACTTCACTACTAAATAGTATTGGGGATAAGTGGGGCTTCCCCGTTGTTTCTCACAGCGAAAAGCCTGCCGAAGGGTTTTATCTTCAGATACAAAATGGTGTGTTGGGCCTTGCTGATGCAAGCGAGAAAAAAGTGCTGCCGGTTGAGGTTGATTTTGCTTCACCGGCCAGTTTGTATCGCAAACAACACGGCGGCGGACGTAAAGAGCCTATTGTTAAGGCGATTGGCCTTAAAGGTAATGAAGGCTGGCATGTCGTGGATGCCACACCGGGGCTAGGTCGTGATGCGTTCGTTTTAGTAAGCGTTGGCTGTAAAGTAACTATGATAGAGCGTTCGCCTATTGTGGCCGCGCTGCTTGAAGACGGCATACGCCGTTTAGCGCTTAGTTTTCCAGAACTTGCAGCTAAAATGTCGCTTCAACATGGAAATAGCGCTGAGGTAATGCAATACTTCACTGGTGAGAATGTGAACGCTATTTATTTAGACCCCATGTTCCCACATAAAAAGAAGTCAGCCTTGGTGAAAAAGGAAATGCGGCTGTTTCAGCAACTGCTTGGGCATGATCCCGATGCAGATGCGCTGTTACCGCCAGCACTTAAGCTAGCTACGCACCGGGTAGTCGTTAAACGCCCAAATAGTGCAGACGTGCTGGCAGGAGAAAAACCATCAATAGCAATAGAAAGTAAGAAACATAGATTTGATGTGTATTTGTGTCAAAAACCCTAGGAGAGCAACATGATACAAGTTGGTAGCACCTTGCCCGAGGTGGATTTCGGTCTTTTAGTCGATGGAGAAATGACAAACCCAGGCACTAATGAACTTTTCTCGGACAAGCGCGTTGTGTTGTTTGCAGTACCAGGGGCGTTCACGCCAACCTGTTCACAGGCTCATTTGCCGGGCTATGTGGCACTAGCAGACAAAATTAAAGCGAAAGGTATTGATAGCATTATCTGTCTTTCTGTAAACGATGCGTTTGTTATGGATGCATGGGGTAAGGCTAATAATGCAGAAGAAATTATTATGCTAGCCGATGGGAATGGTCATTTCACAAAGCAAATTGGCTTGGATATGAATACCAGTAACTTCGGTGGCTTGCGTTCATTGCGTTATTCAATGTTAATTGAAGACGGTGAAGTGAAGAAAATAAACGTAGAAGACCCGGGTCGCTTTGATGTGAGCGATGCGCAAAGCATGCTAGATAGCTTGTAAATACGTTTCATCACCAAACGTTTCGTTCAAAAGCCCGCAACACGTGTTACGGGCTTTTTTCTTTTAGCTTTTTGTGAATATTCATTAATTTATATATGCGTATACTTGCCCGTGATTTTCATTAAAATGTAACCCAACTATGATCTGACAGTTTGCTAATTGCGTTAAATATCAATGTGTTCAGCAAAGGTTAATGAACTAATATGCAATATTCTGTATCGAAAATGCAGAAAAATGAAGGGTTAACGTACTGCGTTACGTAGCATGTAGCCTCGTTTAGTTACCTTTACTTGCTTAATGATAATAAGTATCATTTGCGCATTAAGGCAAATGTTTTAGGAATAATGATGACAATAACACTGAAAAAAATGGGGGCGTTGGTGCTTGCCTCTGCCGTGACGTTCTCTATGCTATCGTCTCAAGCGCTTGCGAACGGGTCTATTGGCGATCACGTTAACAACCTTCATGCCCATATCGGTGAGTACACCGAAGAGGTGCACTGGCTAGAAAGCAAGTTTGGCAGTGTTGTTGATGCGTACGAAGCAAAAGACAAATCGTTAAAAACAGACGCGTTAATCGAGTACTGGGAAGAAGTGGACTTTCACTCTGCCATTGAAACCCAATATGTGCCTATTTACGCGTCTATTTGGCAGGGCATTTACGGCGTAAAAGTCGCCATTGATGAAGGCAAGCCAGTTGCAGATGTACGCGTTGAGCAAGAGAAGCTAAATCATGCCTTGTGGCAGGCGCTAGGCGCAGTTAAACTTGCGTCCCAGTACCAAAAGAAAGGTCTGGTTAACAAGGTTCAAACGACTGAAAAAGAGCCGACAACTGGCCCTGAAGTCATCGACGATATTAAAACCCGTCTTGATCGCGTGGTAGCTAAATATGCAGAACAGCTACACGAAGTGGCAACTACGCTTGTTCACGACACTTATCTACAGCGTTTTGAAGGCGTAGAAGGTGATTTGATTGCCAAAGACGCAGCCTTGGTTGAAGACCTAGAGAAAGACTTTAACGTTACGCTTCCTCAAGCCATTTCGAAAGATACTGGCGTAGACGCAGTTCGCAAGGTAGTGGAGTCAATGCAGGCTAAGCTTGACCGCGCTCGCGCACTTTTAGTTGAAGTAGAGCAAAGTCGTAAAGACGTTTTTTAAGGAAGGTGTATGCAACGTAGAACATTCTTACAAGGCTTAGCTGCAGCCGGTGCTTTATCTGGCTTGCCGCTAGGCTTTGCAAACGCTATGACACAAACCGGTAGTGTGTCAGTAGAATCCCTGCCTAAATTAGAAGGTGATCTCACCTTGTACTTGGGGCGCGGTGAAGGCGGCTTGTACGAGAATGTTCTTAAAGCCATTGAAAAGCGCAACCCGAAGTTAAATTTAAAGGTAAGACGTGGTGGCTCAGCAGCATTGGCGAACACGATTGTGGCTGAAACCAAAGCGGGCGTTAAACGCGCAGACCTTTTCTGGGCAGTAGATACTGGCTCAATTGGTGTGGTGACGGACATCGGTGCCGCCAAGCCATTACCTAACGATTTAACGGCACAGCTTCGTGAAGATTTTCAATATCCCAGCTGGTCGCCGGTAACGGGCCGAGTACGTACGCTGCCATATAACACCGAGCGCGTTAAGCCAGAGCAGATACCCGAAAGCGTAATGGCGCTTGCTGATAGCGACCTAAAAATAGGTTGGGCACCCGCTTATTCGTCGTTCCAATCTTTTGTTACTGCTATGCGTATTTTAGAGGGTGATAAAGCGACAAAGTCGTGGCTTAAAGGCATTAATAAGCATTCTAAAAAGTATGCGGGCGAACTTGGCGTGGTAATGGGCGTTGAGCGTGGCGAAGTGGATATTGGTTTTGCTAATCACTATTACACGCTGCGCCTTAAATCAGGTAAGCCCGATGCGAATGTAGCGCTAGCTTACACTAAAGGCGATGCCGGTTGCTTAGTGAATGCGTCAGGTATTGTGGCATTAAGCGAAGGCGACTTACCGGTTAACTTTATTCGTTACTTACTGTCGCAGGAAGTGCAGTCGTATCTTGCTCGTGAAGCCTACGAAATACCGCTTGTTCAGGGCGTCGACCAGCCGCAAGGCTTAGCAAGTTTGAGCACGCTTTCGCCCCCTGAAATGGACCTTCGCAAGTTGGCTGATTTACGTCCCACACTAAACCTTATGAGGGAAGTTGGCGTACTGTGACAAACTGGCCAAAGTCGTATCCACTGGCACTGCTTATTGCGCTGATGGCTTTATTGCCCGTCGGTGTTTTATTTTCTTTAGCCCAAGACAGTGCGCAACTTTTCGATACCCATAATCTTCGTGTTCTAGGTAACACGGTTTCACTGGTGGTACTTACCATTATTGGTTCGGTGCTAATTGGTGTGCCGCTTGCCTTTCTCACTGCCTATGTGCAAATGCCGTTTAAGCGCTTTTGGTTAATTTTACTTGCCGCGCCACTGGCACTACCCAGTTATATTGGCGCGTTTGCTATGTACTTCTCATTTGGCAGAGGCGGTGAAATAGAAAATATATTAGGTATTACCACGCCGCCCATCAGCGGGTTGTGGGGCTCTGCGTTAGTGATGAGTCTTTACACTTACCCCTTTGTGATGATGACCACCCGTTCTAGCCTGTTAAGCTTAGATGCAAGCTTGGTGAATGCGGCTCGCACGTTAGGGCTCTCATTAGGCGCTAGCCTATGGCGTGTTGTGCTACCGCGCGTGGTAAATAGCGTAGCGGCAGGCGCTTTACTTGCTGCGCTTTATGCACTATCTGACTTTGGCACGCCGGCCATTATGGGCTTTGACACTTTCACCCGCGTTATTTTTGTTGAATACAATGCCTTTGGCTTGAGTCAGGCGGCGATGCTGAGCTTACAGCTTATGGTTATTGTCGGGCTAATTCTATTTATTGAAAGTCGCATCAGCGGCGCCTCAGAGCGTCCCGGCAGGCATTTGTCACTCTTTCCTGGACGATGGCAGCGCAACCTTATGTTGCTCGCTACTATGCCGATAGTGCTGTTAGCTATAGTGCTTCCGTTAGCCATTTTTACCCTTTGGTTAATACGTGAAGGCACTGGGGGGTTCGAGTTAAGCTACGCATGGAACTCTGCTCACGCGTCTTTTATTGCCGCGGTGGTTGCCGTATTGCTGGCTATTCCAGTTGCCCATGCCGCTATTGCGGGTAAGGCAGGGCGCGTTATGGAGCGTATTACTTATTTTGGTTTTGGTGTACCTGGTATCGTTATGGGAACGGCGCTGGTATACGTAGGGCTTAAATATTTACCTGCGCTATATCAAACGTTAAGTTTATTGGTAATGGCCTATGTGCTGCGTTTTATTCCACTTGCGGTGGGTAGCGTAAGAAGTACAGCAGAGAATATCGACTCCGGTTTGGTGAAGGCGGCCCGCGTGCTAGGCGCAAGTCCTCGCGAGGCATTTATGCGTATTACGTTACCGTTAACCCTTCGTGGTATGATAGCGGGCGCAGCCTTAGTGTTCTTAGAGGCAATGCGAGAACTTCCCGCTACTTTAATGCTTGGCCCAACGGGGTTTGAAACCTTAGCCACTTACATGTGGCGTGTGTATGAAGCCGGTTATTTTGGTCGTGCCGCCGTACCGGGGTTATTATTAGTTTTATTATCAGGCGTGGGGTTAATTCTCATGCTGTCGGGCGAGAAAAAAGCCCAATTTACCGTTACCGAGGATGAGCGTTCGTAATGCTAAGTGTAAGTAATTTGTCAGTGAATTATGGGTCTACCCGCGTAGTCGACAAGTTAAACCTAGAACTGGGGCAAGACGAAATTCTCATGTTGGTTGGGCCGACAGGGTGCGGTAAAACCACAATCTTACAAGCACTTGCGGGGCTTATTCCTATTTCTGAAGGCACCATGCGTTTAGGTAAATGGGAAAGTAGTGCAAATAAGCACGTTCCGCCTGAAAAACGCAACGTGGGTATGGTGTTTCAAGATTTTGCACTTTTTCCTCACTTAACTGTTCAGCAAAACGTGTGCTTTCGTTTAAAAGATACATCCCTTGCCGATCACTGGCTTACCTTACTCGGCCTAGATAATTTCCGCGATGTTAAGCCAGCGCGACTTTCCGGCGGTCAGAAGCAGCGCGTAGCCTTGGCGAGAACCTTAGCCCACGAACCGGCCTATGTATTACTTGATGAACCGCTTTCAAACCTAGATGCCGCGTTAAAAGACAGCCTGCGTTGGGAAATTCGCGATGCGCTTAAGAAAGCGGGTGTGCCCGCTATCTGGGTTACCCATGACCAAGAAGAAGCGCTTAGCGTCGGTGATAGGGTAGGTATTTTAAATAAAGGCGTGTTAGAGCAGTTAGACACACCAGAAGCCTGTTATTCATCACCAGCTAGCCGTTTTGTTGCTCGCTTTATGGGCGAAGCAAGTTTCTTGAGCGCAACATTTGATGCTAGTGAAGCAAATACAGACAAAACGGTTGTTACTGAAATTGGCAAGGTGCCAGGCACGCCGCTTCAAGGTGCTAACGGTAATGTAGATTTACTCGTGCGCCCTGACGATTTAAGCCTAGATGCCACGCTTAGTGAGACCAACTGTACGGTTGAATGGGTGCGCTATGAAGGCGAAAGCCGATTGTATGCGGTTATGCTAGATAGCGGTGATGAACTTAAAGTACGTGTCAGCCACGAAAACGCGATTAAGCCCAGTACCCGTGCTTTTGTTCAGTTAATTACTACGCACCCGCTAGCGGTGTTTCCTAAAAACGTTTAGCAGCGCTTCTTTAAATAAGCGTAGCGCTTAATAACTGACTTAAAGACAGAATATAAAAAGGGCAGCCGTTTGGCTGCCCTTTCACTGACTAATACATTCTTTATAACATACGCACTATGCGTTTTCGTTAACCACAATGACTTTGCGATGCGGGAATGGAATTTCGATGTTCGCTTCATCTAGGGCTTTCTTAATTTGCTCAGGTACTGAGAAAAGAATGTTGAAATAGTGCTCGCCGTGACAAAACGGCCGAACAATAAAGTCTACAGAACTGTCGTTAAGCGTAGATACTTCTACAAATGGCGCAGGGTCTTTAAGTACATGCGGGTGGTTTGCTAATACTTTGTCGATAACCGCGCGAGCAGCATCAATGTTTTCGTTGTAAGCAATACCGAATGTCATATCTACACCACGAATTTCATGGTGCGAGTGGTTAACGATTTGCTCGCCCCAAATTTGGCTATTTGGAATGATAATTTGCTTATGGTCGAAGGTTTGCAAGATAGTCGTGAATAAGTCTATCTCGGTAACTTTACCAAATTTACCTGCTGCATCGACAAAGTCATTCACTTTATAAGGGCGGAAGATAAGTAACATAACCCCAGCCGCTAAATTAGACAGCGTTCCCTGAAGGGCAAGGCCAATAGCTAAGCCAGCTGCTCCTAAAAGTGCGATGATAGAAGCGGTTTGCACACCGAAGCGGTTAAGAACAGCAATACCTACAAAGGCCAAGATGGTATAACGCGCTACACTGCCAAAAAACTTAAATAACGTATCATCAAGCTGAGGGTGGCTGCTTGCAATAGCAACAATGGCGTTATAAACCTTACTTGCTATCCAAAGGCCAATAATAAGGATGGCTAGGGCAAGTAAAATATTGGTGGCCCATGCTAACGCAGCAGGCAGGTATTGATTAATATCGAGTGACGCTAAGAACTCTTCCATGGATACAATCCTCTGTAATTTGTGAAGTCGTCGCTATTTCGTTTGTTTGTTCAAATTGAGTTGCACCTCAATTGTGGCGCATAGTTATAAGCGAATTAATTTTTCTTTAGTATTGTTAAAAAGTATTAAAATTTATCAATGTCGACTAAAGAACAAGATTAAATTTCTCGGTAAAATAGGCTTTGCATTGTGCGGTGGAGCTTATTACGTATAATCCCGAATTCCTAACTAGCGCTGAGGCTGGCGTAAGTTATTTGGCTTGATTTAAGGTAAACCGATAGTGATAAAGCGCGATGTAATAGTGATTGGGGCCGGCGCAGCTGGGCTTTTTTGTGCAGCACAGGCAGGCGCGCGCGGACGCAGCGTAGAGGTGCTTGACCATGCCAAAAAAGTTGGGCGTAAAATTCTTATGTCGGGCGGCGGTCGTTGTAACTTTACCAATATGTATGCCGGACCTGAAAACTTTCTATCGCAAAACCCCCATTTTTGTAAGTCGGCGCTTAGCCGCTATACCCAATGGGACTTTATCGGTTTAGTGGCCGAACATGGGATTGCCTATCATGAGAAGACATTGGGCCAATTATTTTGTGATGATAGCGCCAAAGACATCGTTGACTTACTGCTCAATGAATGTAGTAAAGCGGGCGTTACCATTACTACCCGCTGTGAAATTTTAAGCGTAGAAAAAAACGAAAGTGGGTACTCACTTACAACGTCGAGCGGCGAATATAGCTGTAAATCTTTAGTTATCGCGACGGGCGGTTTAAGCATGCCAAAGCTGGGGGCCACACCGTTTGGTTACAAAGTTGCCGAGCAATTTGGTCTTAAGGTTTTACCTACTCGGGCAGCCCTTGTTCCCTTTACCCTGCACGATAAAGACAAAGATATCTTGGCAGAACTTAGCGGTATCGCGGTAGATGTATACGCAAGCTGTAACGACACCACGTTTAAAGAAGCCATGCTGTTTACCCACCGCGGTTTAAGCGGCCCAGCCATGCTACAAATATCTAGCTACTGGGAAGCGGGTGACAGCTTAAGTATTAACACGCTTCCCAATGACGATGCCACTGCGCTTATACAAACCGCGCGTAACGAAACGCCCGATGCCCTGCTTGCTACCTCTTTAAATAAAGTATTCCCCAAGCGCATGGTGCAGAGCTTTATTGAGTATCATAACTGGCGCAACGTGCCGGTAAAACAGCTTACCCACAGCGAATGTGATGCCATTGCTGATACGTTAGAGAATTGGCAGGTGAAACCCAATGGCACCGAAGGTTACCGTACCGCAGAAGTCACCATTGGTGGGGTAGATACCAACGAGTTATCGTCTAAAACCATGATGGCCAAAAACGTGGAAGGCCTCTACTTCATTGGCGAAGTGGTAGACGTCACCGGCTGGCTAGGCGGCTTTAATTTCCAATGGGCGTGGAGCAGCGGCTGGGCAGCAGGGCAGGTGGTTTAAAACTGTACGGAGCAAATTAAAACGAAGACAGATGAAGATGTATCGAAGGCGGTCTTTCCTTTTTTCGAACTGAAAAGGCTCAAATTTTGATAGTTAAGCCTAATATAGAGGCTGTCTTCTTTATAGCAAAGCTATTTAAATCCACCACTGCAATACCAGTTGGTTTTGTTCAAGGCCTGATGCATAGCGGTTCTCTGCGTTTAATTTACCAAATACTAATTCTACTTCTTGTTCTCAAAAAGCGCCTCTTACTGTATCCCTGGACTAATCCCCTGTGAACGGCATTAGCTGACATTGACAGGCGAGCTGTACGGAATTGGGCTACGTACACTGCTTGAACATATCGCCAGGAACAAGGCTTTACGTATATAAAACCGGCTTTAAGTTCAGTATTCTTATTACTGAATAAGGATTACTGTCTTGCTCTGGTATAAAAGGGGTTATGTTGAAATTTTCGTAGTGTATTGGGTTAATACTCTAAAGAGAATAGATGAATGTGGTTGACGGGCGGTAAGCGTATCACTAATATTAAAAATAACACGCCCGCCAAGCCTCTTAACAATGCTCAAATTGTGCGGGCTTTTTTATGCCTGAATTTTACGTCATGGAAGATAAGGCATAATGAATCAATTCAACAAACCCGCGGTTAGTGTTACAGAACAAATCAGCATTCTTAAAAATCGCGGTCTAGCCATTCAATTTCCAGAGCGTGCGGAAAGATATTTAGAAGTAATAAGCTATTTTCGCCTTAGCGCATATATGCGCCCCTTCCAAAAGAATATAAACAAACGAGGTGTAGACCATCAATTCAAAGATGAAACTGAATTTAAACAAATAGTGAACTTGTATTCTTTTGATAGAGAATTGCGATTGCTCATTATGGACGCTATTGAGAGAGTAGAAGTTGCAATTCGAGCTACCTTGAACAACGTGATGGCTAACAAGTATCAAACTGATGATATATGTAGTGGTTCTCACTGGTACTTGAATAAATCATTATTTAAATCATCATATCAGCACAAACGACTGTTAAAAGAAATCGAAGACAAGCAATCAAAAGAATTCAACGATCTTCAGAGAGACGTAAAAAAGATTGAACGAACTTCAGCTGCCGCAGAAATTAAAGTACGGCGGATTGAAAGAAGAGTTAGAGAGAATTATGCCCGCTTTTACCAACATACATATGATTCGCCTCAGCTTATGCCTGGTTGGGCGATGGTAGAAGAACTAACTCTCGGGAGTATATCTCACCTATATCGGGGGCTAGCAAGAGATAGCGACCGTAAAGACATAGCTAGAAGATTTGACTTACCTCAAGAGGTTCTTGAAAGTTGGTTGCATACGCTAAACTTTGTGAGGAATTGTTGCGCACATCATAGTCGGCTTTGGAATAGAGAGTTGTCTGTTCAGCCCAAAATTCCCAATGGTGATAACTGGCAGATGCCAGATAGATTAGAGCCCAGCCAGGTTCAGCCTAAGCGTCGTATCTATATGGTGTTACTTATGTTAGGTCACCTGATGAGACAGGTTAGTCCAGATAGTCAATGGCATAAGAAAGTAAAAGCGCTGGTTACACTTCATCCCGAAATCCCAATATTTCCTATGGGCCTTCCTGATGATTGGCTTACCCACGAATTCTTCAGTAGTTAAGTACCACTAGACATCAAAACATCTTCATGAAATACAAATTTGCAAAGCCAATGAGTGAGGTTAAGTAAAAATCATTCATAATAAAATATATTCGTTTTACTGATCCTCATTTGCAGCCTCTAACATTAAAACGACATACCTATCGCCAAACCCGCTACCACCGCACTTTTATGGTTTCGATGGTAGTCGTAATGAAGTTGGGGCGACACGGTAAAGCCAGCCATTTCAAATTCGTACAAAAGGCCTAAGCGGGCGACTTCCATTTTATGACTGCCATGAAATTCTAGGCCTGGGCCAATTTGTGCAATGAAGTGGTTAGTAATATGAAGGTCGGCAACCAGTAAGTAGGTATAGGCATCTAAGTCTTCGTATGCGTACTCTGCAACAAAGCCAACGCCTAAAAAGTCATTAAGCCTGTATTCGTAATCGATACCCAGCGTAAACGCGTTGCCGCACTCTTTTGTGTAGGTTGTGCCTACAAGCGCAGACAAATGGTGGGGTGTTGATTGCCAGTGATGAGCATTTCCTTTTGCACCAACGCCAGAGGCATAAGCTGAGGCACCCAGCAAAACGGTTGCTAAATAAACTCGCATGGTCTTACTCACTTACGTTCTAATCGTGACTTCCCAGAAAGTTGTACTTTCTAGCACTCATTAAAGCGTAGGTATGATTCACGTCTCTTGCCAATGGACTTTAGTTTAACGGCGTTAGTTAACGTAACGCAGTTTTTTCTACTACACCTTTGCTGGGAAAAGGTGTCCTGTCTATACTCAAATGAGGCAAGTAGGATAGCGCTTGCCAGGGAGTAATATTATTGCGACCCCCTGACAAGGAGAGTTACGACTTAAAGAAACGGAGACTTACGTGCTTAAGCAGTTGGTTTATAGAAGTAAAGCTACAGCAACATTTAGTGAGGAAGATTTGGCGAGAATCACGTCAGATTCATTACCTTTTAACAAAGCAAATGGTATTACAGGGATTCTGCTATTCGACGGTGAATACTTCTTTCAAGTACTTGAAGGGGAAAATGAGAAGGTCCAAGCTCTCTATGAGTATATCAAAAAGGACAGGCGTCACAGTGCTATCGTCAAAGTGACGGAAATTGTCATTCACGAACGCGATTTTGGCGAGTGGCTTTTAAGGACCCTATCAATTAATAAAGGAAGCCGCTGTTACTGGTTACCCTCAGATATTAGCCTTAATCGAGAAAGTCGAATATTTGCGTTACTAAACAGTTTTGCTTCAGGTAAATGGCGAAACTGCTTGAGTGATGACGATCGCAAGAAAATTAACGCGAAAGTGGCAGTTAAAGCTGCATCTGTTGATGCTTTCGAAAACTCCAACATTCAGTTCGCTTTCCAGCCCATTGTTGATACGTTTAAAGGCAGAGTCTCAACAATAGAAGCGTTATTAAGAGCTGACGACGGCAGATACCCTGAAGCTATCCTCGACAGTTTACACGGTGATGAAAAATATAAGTTTGACCTTGAGACTAAGGCTATAGCAATAGCCCAAGGGGCTAAGTTACTCAACCCATCCCAATCACTTTCGGTAAATTTATGCCCGGGCGCTATCACACATATGCCGAATGTGGCTGACTATTTGTGCTCTTTATTAAATCAACATAAATTAAAACCAAAACAACTGGTGCTAGAGGTCACGGAAACGGAAATTATTAGTGAAAGTGCTGCATTCTACGACGTTATTGCGCGTATACGCTCGCGCGGAATTCAAATCGCTATCGATGACTTTGGTGCAGGGTACGCTGGTTTATCTCTGCTCGCAGATTTTTCGCCCGATATAATAAAACTCGATAGAAAGATTACTACAGGTATTCATGAAGACGGTCATCGTCAGGCAATTACTGAAGCTGTGTTAGAGTTTGGTAACGCGATGGGCATTCCACTGGTTGTGGAAGGCGTCGAAACCATGGAAGAGTGGCTGTGGCTTCAGCATGTAGGTGTTCAAAGGTTTCAGGGCTTTTTGTTTGCAAGGCCGCGGCTTAATGGTCTATCGGAAATAAATTTCAAGTGTTAAAGAGCAACACACAAGCACTGGGTTCGCGCCTTTATAGCGAATAAAAATTCAGGTGAGTTGTGCCTTGGCCACTTTTTTAACTGCTGTGGTTAAATCGGCAAGTGCTGCTGACTCAAGCGTAGTCCAATGCCAAAACAGCGGTACTCCCAGCTCTTTTTTGGGAAACAGTGGGATTAACTCACCCTCTTTGACCTCTTGCGCTACCTGAAGTGTTGGCAGCAGGGCCCAAACCACGCCATCTAACGCCATTTTCACGAAGCCGTGAGACGAGGGATACCAGTGACAGGTAGTAAACGTAGGCGCAATATTTAAACATTCCCTTTGATAATCGGTAAGTAGCGTCACATCGTATTCATCGTACAAAAGCCCCGGCGTATTCATTACATGTTCAGGCGATATTCCGTTACTAAGGTGCCGCTCTATGAAACGAGGCGAAGCATACAGCTGGTAGCGCATGGTGCCTAACCTGACCGACTGGCCACCGGTGACAGGTGTTCCCGTTTGGCTAATGCATGCCATAACCCGCCCTTGTTGTAATATCTCTCTGGTTTGGGTTTGATCTGCGTTGACGATGTGCACCGGATTGGCGTGCTTTTCACTGAATGAAGCCATAACTTGTGAATACCACGTGGCAAGCACATCATTGTTCACTGCTATACTGATAGGTGCTGCCGAGGCTTCTAAACCACTTTTTATATTTAATGCTTCTTCAAGCACACTCACTTTCTGTATATGAGCAAGCAGCTCTTTCCCAAGCGGTGTTGCTTTCAATGGCTTAGTACGCACCATCACCGGGCCACCCACACTTTGCTCTAAGCGTTTTATCTTCTGAGAAACCGCCGATTGCGTAAGATTTAGCGCCTGCGCGCCCTTTTCAAACCCTCCGTAGCGAAGAACTTCGTGAAAGCATCGTAGCGCGTCGTAATCGAGCATGGTGATCCTGTGAAAAGAAGGTTATTAGTATTAATTTTGCTTATCAAAGACAAAAATCATTAATTTAATTTAGCTGCTTAAGGTGTATAAAATCAAGCCAATTATTTAGGTTGCTACGGCGTATTGATAGTCAATGATGAGCAACCAGCTCGTTCTATTTTATTTATCTATTTACTTTAAGAGGCAGACAACATGTTGGCGGCAACAACAAGTGGTTTCGTGATGGGCGGTACCCTTATCATCGCAGTAGGCGCACAAAACAGCTTTCTGATTGAGCAGTCGATGAAAAAGCAGTGGACCACCCTATTCGTTTTACTGTTTATTCTTAGCGATGCCATTTCAATTAGCCTGGGTGCGATGGGCTTTGGCTTGTTGTTGCAAGAGTATCCAATGCTAGTGACGGTGACCAAATGGGCTGGCGTAGCATTTTTGTTATGGATAGCGTTTAACAAGATTAAGTCGTCGTTAGCAAATGATGCCTTGGTGTTAGCGATGGCGAAAAAGCAACTGTCGTTTAAAAAGGCGCTGTTAATTGCATTGGCAGTAACGTGGCTTAATCCACATTTCTACTTAGACACGCTATTGCTAATGGGGAATTTGGCAAGTCAGTGGCAAGAAAATAAATGGTGGTTTGTGGGCGGTGCGATTGGCGCATCCGTAGTGTGGTTTGTGGGGCTAAGTACCCTGACCGCGCGCTTTGCCCATCATATGCAACGTCCCAATTTTTGGCGCTGGTTTAACCGCCTAAATGCGGCCGTGTTGGGGATGGTAAGTATACAGTTGGCAAGCCTTTAGCTAAGACACGCTGAGTCGCAAAATTCTAAGACGCGTTGAAACCCAGGCTTTCGTTGAAACGGTATACTACTGCGGTAAGTCAAACCACTGATTTAAAGGATGTACAGGTGAGCTGGATTTATTTGATAACGGCGGGCTTGCTGGAAATTGGGTGGCCCGTAGGACTTAAAATGTCGCAAGAGGCGGAAACCCGTGTCATGGGCATTCTACTGGCCATAGGTTTTATGGCTGCCAGTGGTTTTTGCCTTTGGATGGCACAAAAACAAATTCCCATAGGTACGGCGTATGCTGTATGGACGGGCATAGGGGCAGCGGGCACGTTTTTGGTAGGCGTGGTGTTTTACGGCGACCCTGCGTCGTTAGCACGCTATTTTGGCGTGGCGCTTATTGTGGCGGGCGTTGTTGTACTTAAACTAGCGCACTAATGTGGAGGCGGCCAACCTGAGCGGCCAAAAGCAAATAAAAAGCCCGTTCGCTTTTCATTGTGAACGGGCTTTTTTACCTTTCTACGCCTCAATTATGCAAGCGTGGGGCTATATTTAGTAATACCCTAGCTGGCTTCTAAGTTCGGCCATAAAAGTTTCAATACGCTCAGCATTTTTGCCTAAATCGCTTTTCCCTACGCGTGATTTACTGCGTACATCAACCAAGGTGTCATCGCTTTTAGCGGTTAACCTGATAACCACGTCGTCTTTGAAGCCGAACCAAGTGGTGGTGTCGGTGGCTTCCAGTGTGTTAGGTAAAGCGCCATCGCTAACGCGTTCCCAACCCAGTGCCTCTATCGCTTTCTCTGCGGCCATATAAACTTCATTGACGGGCTGTGGCAACAGTTGGGTTTTAATTTCAGGGTAGGCTTCTATCTGCTGTTTGGTGACGTCGCCGCCTTCATAGGCTACCGAGTTAGGCGCGCCTTCGCGCAGTGGTGCGATAGCTACAAATTCGGGTGGGTTTGTCACGTCGGTGGTAATATCGTGAATGGGGGGAACCGCGCTTGCCTTGCTCATCATGCTAACCGGCATGCCTACCGCAATTAGCGCAAGAATAGCGCAAACAAGCGTACTGCCCCAGTTTACGTTTTTACGGTTTAGTAATACCTGCAAAATAATAAGTATGATGGCTGCGCCGCCGACATATACGCCGAAGCGTAACGATGTAAACGCGGTGCCTAGGCTGACGCCAGCGTATTGATACAGTGGGCCAGGCAATACCACCATGAGAAAACCAACTATGCTGGTTAGGGCAATGAGTGCTTTCAAGTGAACTCCAAGGTTGTTATTTTAGTTTGACCAACCTACTTTAACAGTCAAATGGGAATTTTGGATTAGTTTCTCGCAATAAAAATGGTGGCCGCTTGTTTTGCTGAGCCCTTATATTTAAGTAAAAACTCTCTACAGCCCGAATCTAAAAAAGGTAAGTCGCATTGCAAAGTGAGACAGTCGAAGAAGCTATTTACGTACAACAAGCTGAGTTGTTGGTTGACCTTCTCTCTACCTTCAAGCCTTTTTTTATAAAGGGTATTAGCGAATACGCGCTTATCGAACTGTTGAAAAAAGCCCCCTATCAGTTTTTCGATGAAGACGCGCTGCGCGAGCCACTTATTCTCTTTAAAACCCATTTCGTTTTGTTTCACGCGCTTTATCAATTGAAACGCGATTGGCGCGAGCGAAATGAAGGCGAGTTAGATATTCACGTGCTTAATATTTCGTTAAAGCCCATTGATAAATCAGACGCTGAGCAAAACGACGGGGCCAAATTAAGAGGCAAAGTAATAACGGAACCAGATAAGCTGGCTGAATACTACTTGGATTGGTCTAACTTCGAGAAGACCGACCGCGATAGCGTTGAAACATTATTAAACGGGTTTTGGCAGCGCATGGCAGGGTTGCGAACCGCCAACTATCAGCAAAGTGATATTGATAATGCCCACGACTTACTAGGGGTAAATGAGGCGGATGGCGTATCGCGCATGTCATTAAAGCGCGCCTACAAAAAAACGCTTCAGCGCGTGCATCCTGATAAAGGGGGTAATGGGCAACAGGCGCAAAAGGTTATTCAGGCATATCAGATGCTATGTGCGTACTATTCGCTAAATTCGGCAAAATAGAATGATACTGAGCGTATGATTTCGCATTATTCGTATAATGTATATGGCCTACGGCAGTTAAACGACAACAACGGTAACTTCAGCTTCATTCTCTTTTATTCTGATGTATAAATGCGCACAATATGAACGATAAGAGCGCAGATTCGTACTAACGAGCGTTTAACTGTGCCACACCTCTTCCGATTATCATCGTATCGGTCTAGTAGGGCTGTAGATAATTAGGCGCATTGGAAGCAAACATTCTTAGTTTTATATTGGAAATACGGAACAAAGGCCGTGTTCTGTAAACGTTATTGGGAAATAGAAAATTTATGAGTCGCATTTTTTATGTTACTGCAGCATTAATAACCCTGTTGGGCGTTATTGGGTGTTCGAACGAAGGTGAGCAAGCGCAGCAAGGTGCTCAGCAAGGTAAGCCTGCACCTTCCGTATCGGTAGTTACGCTGGAAAAACAACCTGTAGTACATGAAATGGTGTTGCCGGGCAGAGTTAGCCCGTCTCGTCAGTCTCAGGTGCGTCCCCAGGTAGATGGTGTTATTACCGAGCGCCTATTTGAAGAAGGCGCTTATGTAGAAAAAGGTCAGCAGCTTTATCAAATTGACGAGGCACGCTACCTGGCGCAGCTAAATAGTGCTAAGGCTGATTTAAAAAGCGTAGAGGCAAACCTTAAAACACTGGAAGCGAAAGCTCGCCGTTACGACGACCTTGTGGCGCAAAATGCGGTAAGTAAGCAGGAATACGACGACGTTATTGCCCAAAAAGACCAGGCGCAGGCCGCCATTAGTGTGGCTGAAGCCGCAGTTGATGTGGCTAAAGTAAATATGGGCTATACCAAGGTATACGCGCCGATAAGCGGGCGTATTAGCCGTTCGTTTGTAACCGAAGGTACCCTTGTCACTACCAATCAGGCACAGCAGCTTGCCACCATAACCCAGTTAGATCCTGTTTTTATTGATATGCAAGAATCAGGGTCGTCAATTATCACATTGCGCCAATCAATGCGTAAGCAAGGCTCTATGGACGTAGAGTTGACGGTCGATGAAGTGACCGGTAAGCGCTATGAACAAACCGGAAGCGTAAAATTTTCTGAAGTCACCGTTGATGAGAGCACGGGCTCAGTAACCCTTCGCGCAGAAATGCCAAACCCTGAAGGCGTGTTACTGCCAGGGTTATTTGTAAAAGGCCACGTTATCACTGGCCGTGAAAACGCGCTATTAATCCCTCAGCGTGCCACCACTCGCCAGCCTGACGGCTCGTTGTCTGTGTATGTTGTTAACAAGAACAATGAAGTTGAAGGTCGAACCTTAGAAATTGGCAAGATTTACCGCGATCAGTATGTGGTTTTAAACGGCGTGAGTGAGGGCGAGAAGGTCATTGTAACTGGGTATCAGAAGGTTAAACCTGGTGCAAAAGTTAACCCGTCTGAATGGCAACCGTCATCACGTGGCTCACGATAGCAAGCAAGGGATTTAAGTAATATGGCTCGTTTTTTTATAGACAGGCCCGTGTTTGCATGGGTGCTCGCAATTATCACTATGATGGCTGGTGTACTTGCCATTACTTCACTGCCAATTGAGCAATATCCCAAGGTAGCTCCCCCTTCGGTGACCATTTCGGCAACCTACCCTGGAGCGTCGGCAGAAACCGTTGAAAACTCGGTAACGCAGGTTATCGAACAAAGCCTAACGGGTATCGACAATTTGCGTTATTTCTCAGCTAGTAGCTCGAACAGCAGCCTGTCGATAACGTTAACATTCGAACCCGGTACCGACCCTGATATTGCGCAAGTTCAAACGCAAAACAAGGTGCAAGGCGCTTTACCGCTGTTGCCAACCCAAGTGCAGCAGCAGGGGGTAACAGTAACTAAGGCGAACAGTGCTTTTGCACTGGCGGTGGGTTTTTATTCTGAAGACGACAGCATGACGCAGTATGATCTGAGCGACATGTTAGTGTCGAGTTTCCAAGACCCAATATCCCGTGTAAACGGGGTAGGTAGTGTGCGGGTTTTTGGTGCGCAGCGTTCTATGCGTATTTGGTTAGACCCAGATAAACTGTATAGCTATAACCTGACCCCCACAGATGTTCAGGCAGCCGTGCAGGTTCAAAACACTGATGTTTCAGCAGGGCAATTAGGTGGTTTACCGGCTATTGAAAACCAGCAAATAAACGCGACTATTCAAGCGCAAAGCCGCCTACAGACCGTAGAAGATTTTGAGAACATCGTACTTCGCGTAAATACCGATGGTTCGCAAGTGCGAGTACGAGATGTTGCGCGTGTAGAGCTTGGTGCACAAAGTTACGATGTTATTGTTCGCTACGATAGAAGGCCTGCTTCTGGCATGGCCATCAGCTTAGCGTCGGGGGCTAATGCCCTAGATACGATAAAAGCCGTAAAAGCCAGAGTTGAAGAGTTACGTTCAAACCTACCTGATAGCGTAAAAGTGGTTTATCCGGTCGATAGCTCACCTTTTATCGAGCTATCTATTGAGTCGGTGGTACATACCTTAATTGAAGCGGTAGTGTTGGTATTTTTGGTGATGCTACTTTTCCTTCAAAACTGGCGTGCCACTCTTATTCCTACTATTGCGGTACCTGTTGTTTTACTGGGTACATTTGCCGTGCTACTGGCCTTTGGTTTTAGTATTAATGTACTGACCATGTTTGCCATGGTGCTTGCCATCGGGCTGTTAGTGGACGACGCCATCGTAGTTGTAGAAAACGTTGAGCGTATTATGGAAGAGGAAGGCCTTTCGCCTGCCGAAGCCACTAAAAAGTCGATGTCTCAGATTACGGGGGCGTTGGTAGGTATTGCAGCCGTTCTTTCAACCGTATTCATTCCCATGGCGTTCTTTAGCGGTTCTGCGGGGGCGATTTACCGCCAGTTCTCTGTGACTATCGTGTCGGCGATGGCATTTTCAGTATTAGTTGCCATTGTGCTGTCCCCTTCGTTGTGCGCCACGTTGTTAAAACAGCATTCCGAAGATCATGACAAGAACAAAGGCTTCTTTGGCTGGTTTAACCGCACCTTTAACAAGGGGCGTGACCGCTATCAAAGAACCACAACTCACATGGCGAAACGATTTAAGCGCTATTTCGTGGTGTACGGGTTATTAGTGGGCGGCATGGCGTTTATATTTAGCCAGCTTCCAGGCGCGTTCCTTCCCGATGAAGACCAAGGGCGAATGATGGTGCTCGTCAGCACACCGCCAGGGGCAACAGCAGGACGAACGCTAGAGTCAATTAAACAGGTTGAAGACTACATTCTTGAGCAGGAAAGCGACGCAGTTAACGGTATGTTTGCGGTAGTGGGCTTTAGCTTTGCAGGTCAAGCGCAAAATGCCGGCATGGCGTTCTTAAACTTTAACGATTGGAGCGTGCGAGACGAGAGTGATTCTGCATTCGCGGTTACGCAGCGCGCGTTTGGTGCCTTTAGCCAAATTCAAGATGCCTCGGCCTTTCCCATTGTACCGCCACCCATTATGGAGTTAGGCAACGCGACAGGCTTCGATATGCAGCTGGTGGATCGCGGTGGAAACGGTCATGAAGCCTTAATGAATGCCCGTAACCAGCTACTGGGTATGGCTGCGCAGAACCCGAAACTTGCAGGTGTGCGCCCCAATGGCTTAAGTGATGTTCCTCAGTTTAAGATTAATATCGACAGTGAGAAAGCATCGGCACTCGGCTTGAATTTAAGTGAGATTAATAACGCGCTTCAAATTGCCTGGGGCTCAAGCTACGTCAACGACTTTATCGATAAGGGGCGTATTAAGCGCGTATATATGCAGGCTGATTTGCCGCATCGTATGACCCCTGAAGACTTAGATAAGTGGTTTGTGCGCAACAGCGACGGCGAAATGGTGGCATTTAGCACCTTCTCTACTACAGAGTGGGTGTATGGCTCACCTAAGCTGGAGCGCTTTAACGGTATTTCATCGGTGAACATTCAAGGTAGTGCAGCACCTGGCGTGTCCTCTGGTGAAGCGATGGCTGAAATGCAAAAGCTGGTTGGTCAACTACCGTCAGGGTTTGCGGTTGAATGGTCGGGCTTATCTTACGAGGAACAGGAAGCAGGCTCTCAAGCCCCCATGCTGTATGCGCTTTCTATTTTGATCGTGTTCTTGTGCTTAGCCGCCCTGTACGAAAGCTGGTCGGTGCCTTTTGCCGTCATGCTGGTTGTTCCCTTGGGTATTCTAGGCTCGGTAACCGCCGCGTTCATCTTTAACTTGCCAAATGATGTTTACCTGCAGGTAGCCTTTTTAACAACGGTGGGTTTGGCTGCGAAGAACGCGATCCTTATTGTTGAATTTGCAAAAGAGCAGTACGAAAACGGCGAAGATTTAATGACGGCCGTATCTAACGCGGCCTCCCAACGTTTTCGCCCAATTCTTATGACGTCTATGGCATTTATCCTTGGGGTAACACCGCTAGCGCTGGCAAGTGGAGCGGGAGCAGCAAGTCAGAACGCTATCGGCATTGCGGTGATGGGCGGCATGTTTGCGGCGACATTCTTGGCTATTTTCTTTGTGCCCATGTTCTACGTGATGGTAGAAAAACTGTTCCATAAAGAAGACAAGCAATAAGCAAGTGCGCTAGAGTGAGAAAAAAACGTTTCATTCTTCTACATAGGGATATTGGTAATGACCACAGTTGTTTTTTCTCACGGCAAAGAAAGCGGTCCATGGGGCAGTAAAATAACCACGCTTTCTAATGTAGCGAACGATATGGGCTTTGGTGTAGAGAGTATCGATTATCAAGATCTCGATTGCCCCGAAGCTCGCTTAGAGCGCCTAAAAGAGACCATTGCTGAAAAGTGTAATGACGTTGTTTTAGTGGGCTCGAGCATGGGCGGCTATGTGTCACTCGCCGCGGCGAGCCAAATATCGGCGAGAGGTGTCTTCCTTATGGCGCCTGCGCTGTACTTGCCCAATTACAAAGTTCAGCGTTTTCCCTACGACGGTTACGTGAGTTTGGTGCACGGCTGGAACGATGAGATTGTGCCAATTGAGAACAGCCTTAAGTACGCTCGTCATCAAAAAGCGCAGCTTTTGTTACTTAACGACGGTCACCGTTTAGCAAATAGTAAGTCGGTAATTTCGCCGTTTTTCAGAAACTGGTTGGAAAAGTTTCGCTACTAACCTTTTGTATTCATAAGGTGTGTTGGCTGAAGGCGTGCCTTAACCCCCATGTACTATGATATTCATAAAGCCCACTTCGGTGGGCTTTTTGCTACCTGCTTACGTCAAACACAACCTACGACCAATCGCTTATAGCGCTTTTGGCTTCAAAAGCAGGAATGGGCGTGTTTTTATGGCATGATGAGATATGGCTATGAACAGGGCAGATGGAAATGACATGTAGTTTACCTCAAGCGCCACAGTGGTCTTCTTTAATTAAATCTGGTTGCCGTGTCTTCGTTGGCGGGAACGCGTCAGTACCTCACGCACTCGTGCAGCACCTTATTGATAACAGCGAAGGTTTTAGTGATATAGAGCTTGTGCACATGCTGGCATTAGGTGACACCCGCTGGGTGAAAGAAGAGTACAAAAATTTATTTAAAGCGAACACCTTCTTTATTGGTGGTGATACGATGCGCAAGGCCGTAGATGAAGGGCGCGCAGATTATACGCCGGTTTTCCTGTCTGAAATTTCAAGTTTGTTCAGCGATGGTACCCTTGCCCTTGATGCAGCGCTAGTGAACGTAAGCCCCCCTGATGAATTTGGCTATTGCTCGTTGGGGCCTGCGGTAGATATCGCAATGTCGGCCATTAGGCAAAGTAAAAAAGTCATCGCCCAAATTAACCCGCAAGTGCCTAGAACATCTGGGCACTCCTATATTCACATTAGTGAAATTACCGCCTGTATCGAGGCAGAAGAGCCACTGGTTGAGGTGTCGCCGCCGCCAATAGATTCGGTCGCTGAACGGATAGGGCAGTATGTTGCTATGCTTGTTGACGACGGGGCGACGTTGCAATTTGGTATTGGCAAAATTCCCAGCGCCACCTTAAAGTATTTGTGTAATCACAAAGACCTGGGTATTCACAGCGAAATGCTGACCGACAGCATTATCGAACTGTTGGAGTCGGGCGCAATTACGAATAAAAAGAAGACCTTTCACCCGGGTAAGATCGTCACGAGCTTTGCTATTGGCACGCGTAAACTTTACGACCTAATTGATAGTAACCCTCATATTGAATTTTACCCAAGCAGCTATGTGAATAAGCCTACTAACATAGCCAAAAACGATAATATGGTGGCGATAAACAGCGCCTTAGAAGTGGATTTAACCGGGCAAGTGGTGGCCGACTCTCTAGGGTATGACTTTTACAGCGGCATTGGCGGGCAGGTAGACTTTGTCACTGGCGCGTCTATCAGCAAGGGCGGAAAGGCGATCATCGCGCTGCCGTCTACGGCAAAAAATGAAACCATTTCTCGGATAACTCCGCGTATCAGTGAAGGTGCAGGCGTAGTAACGTCCAGGGGCAACGTGCAGTATGTGGTAACGGAGTACGGCATTGCGTCGCTTAAAGGCAAAAGCATTCGTGAGCGTGCATTAGAGCTTATTCGTGTTGCTCACCCTAAATTTCGCGCAGCCTTGCTAGAAGAAGTTCGTCAGCATTATTGGGTGCCTCATTACCAAGAAAAGTACCCTACCGATATACCCGAATTAGGTGCTATACAGCTTAAAAAGCTCAACATACAAGGCGAAACCTTCTATATGCGGCCCTTGAACCCCGCTGATGAGCGGCGTCTTCAAGAGTTTTTCTATTCCCATACCAAAGAAACGCTGAGGCTGCGTTATAACTACGACCCTAAACAAATGTCTCGTGAAAAGTCATGCAATTTGGTGTCGGTGGATCAAAGCGCTGATGCTGCCTTATGCATTGTAAGGCAAGAAGGCTCTCGCATTACCATTCATGCGGTGGGACGTTTTTACTATAACCCTGATGACAATACCTGTGAGGCGGCGTTTGTAACCAGGGAAACCCAGCAGGGCAAAGGGATGGCAAGTCGGCTTTTAAACGAGCTTATCAACGTTGCTAAGGTACGGGGCATTGCAAAAATGATGGCCTATGTACGCGGTGATAACAGTCCGATGATAGCCATATTTGAACAGGCCCAATTCAAAAGAAAATTTACTGGCGACCCCAGTGACATAGAATTAGTACTCGATGTGGCTTCACTGACATGACAATAAAAATATTTCGCGGCAAACATGGCACTAAACACGATTTGGGCAAAGACCACCCAGAGTCGCCCGACCGCTTGTTTGCCATTGACGATCAGCTCCTTTCCTCTGGTTTAGACATGGTGTGTGAACACGCAGATGCTACGCCTATTGCTGAAGCTTACTTAACGCTTGCCCACGACCCTTACTATGTAAAAAGTGTATTTGAACAGGCTGCTCAGGCAATGTTTAGCGACCATGAAAAAACACAATATTCAGAAAGAAAAGACAGCGTAGCCTGGCTTGACGAAGACACAGGCTTAATGCGACATAGTTTAACCGCGGCGTTAGAGTCGGCGGGGGCAGGCTGTAATGCGGTAGACTGGGTGATGGATGGTGAAGACCGGCAAGCATTTTGTGCAACCAGGCCGCCGGGCCACCACGCCACTTATGATAGTGCGATGGGTTTTTGCGTTTTTAATAACATTGTTATAGCTGCCCGTTACGCACTTCAAAACTATGGGCTTAAACGCGTGGCGATTGTCGACTTTGATGTTCACCATGGCAATGGCACCGAGCAAATTGTTGCAGGCGACCAACGCATAATGCTGTGTAGCAGCTTTCAGCACCCATTTTACCCCCACAGTGGCTCACCAGTGTCGGCCAGTAATATCTTGTCTGTACCTTTAGACGCAGGAACCACTGGTGAGGTATTTCGAGAAAAAGTGCAGCACTGGTTTGATGCCCTTCGCAACTTTCAGCCAGAACTCATCCTAATATCGGCCGGTTTTGATGCTCATGCAGAAGACCCAATGGCTCACTTGCGGTTAGTTGAAGATGACTATTTCTGGGTAAGCGAGCAGCTGCGAATTATTGCCGATGAGTGCTGCAAGGGGCGCATAGTCAGCATGTTAGAGGGGGGATATGATTTAAGTGCATTAGGGCGCAGTGTTGTAGCCCACCTTAAAGGGATGAGTCGCCCGTCATCGATAACCCCTTAGGGACGAGGGCGACGTTCTGCCACTTAGCTCGAACTAACTATGTTAGAGGGCGAGCCAGTTAACCAACATATACAGGCCTGCACCAAACATGGCGAGATTCTCTGTTAACGAGATAAAGCCAAGGGGCAGGTCTGAATTACCGCCAACGCAGGCACACTTAAGCTCTCGCTTGTCTACATATACTGCTTTTATGACAGATACAGCGCCGATTGCACCAATGAATATAGAAACTGGCGATACCATAAGCGCAGGTAGCCCGGCGAGCATGCCTAAACCAGCGTAGGCTTCAGCAAAGGGGTAAACATAAGCGTAACGCACGTGCTTCATTGCCAGCAGATCATAGGTGATAAACTGGTTTGAAAATGCGACTAAATCCTGCAGTTTCTGTAAGGCGAGAATGACCATAGTGATACCGATAAAGTTCATCACAAACGGTTCTACATCAGCGGCTAGGCCGCCTTTTAGCATAAGTGCAGCTACCATCAATGCAGCTAACGAGAAAATAACGATAATGGGCGTATAGCGAGACCCAAATTCACTTTCTTGCTTTAGGTTAAAATAATCTCTTAGGTCGTCGTAACCGCCAATGCGTTTGTCATCAATAAAGGTTTGGGGCGTGGTTTTTACCTCATGCTTTTCTTTAAATGCATCGGTTTCACTGCGAGTCGTTAAATGGTGGTCGTTAACCTCAAAGCCTTTTCTTTCCAGCAAGTCTTTCGACTTGAGCCCAAAAGGACAAATATGGTTCGGCATGACCATACGATAAAGGGTGGCGCGTTTAGACATATTCGACTCCTTGTAAACCTTGCTGTTTTACATTACATGTGAGTAAGAAATACCCAAGTTTGACTGTATTTCAGACAATAAATGACTTTACAAGAATAGCTTACATAATTTGTGCCAGTGACTAGCAGAAGCAGCCTTGGGCATCAGCATTAATGACGGCCCCGTTATAGGGGGATTGGGTGGCGTAGCTTACCACTTGCTCTACTAGGTTTTTACCTGTAAAGCAGCCGTAACCTGTGGCGTAGGGGCCCAAATAGCGCAGTTGATTTTGATTATCCAGAACGATAAGGGCGGGGACAGCGTGAAGCATGGCTTGTAGTGCTGGCACTTCGTCTATGTTAAGCCTAACGCTTTGATACCCTTCGCCAAGCGAGGCTAACAGCTGGTTTTGGTGAGGCGAAGTAAGCGATTCACAATAGCAGCGCGAGGTTGTGCCTACATGAACAACTGAGCCCGCCTTGATGTTTTGATGGTGAAGCAGTTGAACTAGCTTTGTATCGAAGCTAGGCGCAGTGCTAAGGTGAAGAAGCTTTCCGTCTGGATCAAACGAAGACAACTGGCGCTGGCCATACACTAACAGGGCGGTGAGCAGGCTTACCGCCCATAATGCTAACAGTGCCCAGCCTAGGTGTTTTCGCATGTTTCCTAGCGCCTATAATTCGCCGATAACCATTAAAGCTTAAAGCGTTCGATGGCGCTGCGCATGCGCTTAGAAACTTGTGACAACACTTCAACTTCTTCGGCAAGAGACTCGGCTGTTGCTAACTCTTCAGAAGTGAATTCGCTTAAACGGGCAGTGCTTTGTGCAATAGAGGCTGACGCAGTTTCTTGTTCAACGGCCGACGTTGCAATTTCAGTCATGCTCTCGCTCGCCTCGCGAATTTGCTGCATAATCTCAGTCATCGCCGACGTTGCGCTGTCACTAGATACCACGGCTTCATCGACAAGCTGAATACAGGTTTGCATTTGATCTACCGAGCTTGCGGTTTGCGCAACAAGTTGCTCGGTAATACTGGTAATCTGGTCTGCACTTTCTTTAGAGCGAATGGCGAGGGTACGCACTTCGTCGGCAACCACCGCGAAGCCTCTACCGTGTTCACCTGCGCGCGCAGACTCAATGGCCGCATTTAAGGCTAGAAGGTTAGTTTGTTCAGCGACTGCAGTGATTGAGCGCATTGCATCAGAGATATGCGAGCACTGCTCGTTAAGGGCAGAGTTTGTATCTGCGGCAGCATTAAGCGTATGACGAAGCGATTCAATGGTACGACTGGAGTTGGAGATGCTATCGCGCGTGCTTTGAGAAGACGTTTGTGCAGCAGACGCCTTATCGCTGGCAAGGGTGGTTTGCTCAGTAGAAAGCTGCATGGTTTGCGCAATCTCTTCAGATGATGCTGAAACCATCGCGAGCTCTTGGTCGGTATTGCGACTGATCTCGAACATATTGTTCGCCGCCGACTCCATCTTATTGCAGCCATTGACTACATCATCGGTAAGGTTTGAGGCCAGTTCAATTAGCGACTTCACTTGGTCAATGAGTTCGGCGAAAGGCTTCACAATGTTACTTTGACGATTTAATGCTACTGTTAAGTCGAGCTTGCCGTCACTTCGCTGCATGTTATCAATGGCTAAACGCAATTCAGCGGCGCCTGCACCTTCTTGGTGGCTTTGTTTTGCCATGTACATCAATACACCACCTTCAGCTAACGCAAACGCGGCATGCATGAGGAGGATTGAAAAGCTAATGTGCCCTTCTTCGAAAATGAAAAGTGGCGCGCCACCCGCCTGTAAAAAGAAAAATGAGATATGGTGAACGGCTACCACAGCCGTACCTGTTGCTATCACTTTCCAATCTCTAAAATAGGATAGAAACGCGAGTAATACGAATATTTCAAAGTGCACTTCAATCAATCCAAACGACTGGTGAATATGCAGTGCCGTAAGTAGCTGCACCCCGATGGCCATGGCGTGGCGGCTAAGTGCAGAATACGGCGACTGAAAGCTTAACATTAAAGGGACCGCTGCGATTGGCACGCCAAAGATAAATGCAGGTAATAATTCTCCGGTAAATACGCCAATTGCAGCAGCAATGACGAGCTGAACAACGATTACTACGCGAAAAATTTTATGACCTTCAAGGAGCCAAGGGTACTGCATGCTATTCTCCAACAAGTGTTTGGATTAAAGTGTAGGTTATAAGCGTGGGCTGTGCTAATTTCCCTCAATTTTACGTAAGGTATAGATTTTGCGCCATTTAACTTTAGGCTAGTCGTGAATCGTTACTCACCTCAAGTCGTCTCTACTATTATCAAGGAGCCTCTTATGCCTTCAGTTGCCTTTCTTTCCACTGATAACCTTGAAGACTTTTTTGTCTATGACGAATTACTCATCCCTTACTTCAATCAAAAGGGCTGGATAGTAGACACCATATCTTGGCATGCGGCGTCGGTGAACTGGGACGCTTTTGACTATGTTATTGTAAGAAGCACTTGGGATTACCAGCAAGATGCCAATGCGTTTCTTTGTTGTCTTAAACAAATAGAAGCCTCCCGCGCCACACTGTTCAACCCTCTTTCTCTTATGCAGTGGAATATAGAAAAGTATTATCTTAGAGACTTAGAAAATAAAGGCGTTCCCATTGTAGAAACGGTGTGGGGAGATACCTTTAATAACACTGTTATAGGCGATGCCTTTTTGAAGTTCGATAGCGATACCCTCGTCATAAAACCGGTTTTAAGCGCTAATGCCGACGATACCTTTAAGCTATCGCGAGACACATGGGAAAAAGATGCACACCTATTAAGTGAAACCTTTGGGCAGCGAAATTTTATGGTTCAGCCCTTTTTAAATAGTGTGGTAGAAGAAGGGGAATACTCGCTGTTCTACTTTGGTGGCGCGTTTAGTCACGCCATTAAAAAAGTGCCCAAGCAAGGGGATTTTCGGGTGCAAGAAGAGCATGGAGGAAGCTTACACTTAGTTACTGTAGACAGTGAACAATTGGATATTGCCCAAAAAT